>Ga0075109_1000207_pt1 | contig 40785 bp, 39 predicted proteins | sample AntAceMetag02UKD_FD_69798 | JGI IMG/M metagenome (GOLD analysis project Ga0075109, IMG submission 69798) | Saline lake microbial communities from Ace Lake, Antarctica - Antarctic Ace Lake Metagenome 02UKD | ecosystem: Environmental > Aquatic > Non-marine Saline and Alkaline > Saline | place...
TTGACGCCAAATATTTGCATTAATTGGGCGAAATCCGCCTTTCGCCTTTCCGGAATCTCTCTTCTAAAATCCATCCTGTTGCGTCGTCGCCAAAATCCGGGTAAACGGGACAGGCTCTAGCTATCGCGCCGGGACGAGCGTGGTTGGATGGCTTGCATTGGGGGTGGATGGCGGCGGCGTGGATGATTGGCCTGCATGTGATGCGGGTTAAGTCAGCCCGCCAGATCGTGTGGGGGGGCGGGGCGGCGATTACCTTGGGGTTGGTGCTGCTGGCAAGCTACCAACGACTAGGGCATGCGGAGTGGCTTCCAACCGGCAGATTTCAAGTCGAAACGTTTTGGACGCGATCGGGGGGGGCATTTGGCGTGCCGAACAGCTTGGCCGCTTGGATGATTTTGGTGCTGCCGGTTGCGGGAGCCCTTGCGTGGCCACGTAGCGGGCAGTCACGAGCGACCCAACTCGTTGCTAGCTTGGTGTGGTTCGGAGGCAGTTTAGCGTTGCTCCTCACGTATTCACGAGGGGGCTGGATCGCACTGAGTGGGGCGGTCCTCATCTGGCCGTTGATCGGATCGGCGTCGAGTTGGAAGGATCGCTGGCGGAAGTTAGGTGTCGTAGCGCTCTTAGTCAGCTTGGTCGCCGGATTGACCTACCTAGCGGTCGCTCCAGCGAGAGAGCGAATTGACCAGATGGTGGAGCAATCGGGGGAACTGACTCGTCCGATCCTATGGAAGGTGGGGTGGCAGTCTTGGCGGGACGCGCCGTGGTTGGGCTGGGGCGGCGGCAGCTACGAAGTTGTCTTTGAGCGGTATCGGCCATTCGGATTTTGGGATGAGCCGCGTTGGACGCATAACGATTATCTGAATACGTTGAGTGATTACGGAATCGTGGGATTCCTCTTGAGTTTTGGGTTGGGCGCGGGCGCGGTTTGGGCGACAGTGAGGCGGAGGAAAGTGGGGAAGAGCACGGTGAAGCCGACGAACGAGATCACCGTTGCGCTGGCGGTGGGTTTGATCGCGGTGGGATTGGGTACCGTGGTCGACTTTCATTTGAAGATCCCGGCTATCGCTTTGTTGGTCGCATTGGGCTTGGCGGACTGGTTCACCCAAACGTGGAGAAGTAAGCGAGAGCCGAGTCGGAGTTGGGGGACTCGATTGGGACTGGGGTGGGCGATCGGACTGATCGGGTTCGGCACGGTGGTGGCGGTGCCGAAATTTCAAAGCGAAGGCGCGCGATTTTATGCTCGGGAGAAAATTGATAACGCTGCTGAGATTGACGACCCCGTCGAACTACAGGCGGTCGTCGAACCGACACTGGTCATGTTTGAAGAGGCGGTGCGACTGTTTCCCGCTCATGAACAGGCGTGGAGCGATCTAGCCTATGCGCGGGCACTGAGAGTGAACTGGGAGCCGGAGATGGCCTGGGAATACGGGGTGGAAGCGGAGGTGGCGGCGCGGCGGGCGTTGGCGTTGTGCGATGAAAACTGGGAGAGTTGGGTGCGTCTGGGCACGGCTTTGGATTTACAGGATCGTTGGTCGGAGGCGGGGTTGGCCTTCGGTAAGTCGGTAAAATTAGCGTCAAACAGTGCTGAAGCATGGTATTATCAGGCCTTCCATCTCAGTCTGAAACCGATGGGAATGCCGGTAGCAAAGACAGCTTTAGCCACCTGCTTGCGTCTTGACCCATGGAACCCGGATGGGAAAGCTTTGTTAGCGTCTTTCCAGCTCGATCGCCCATGAACTCGTCCAATTTTCCCATGCGTAAGAACACCTTTTCCCGGCTCCTTCTCTGCGCTGTCTTTTTCGCAGCCTCGACACTCTTTGCCCAAACGCGTTCGGGGCTGATTCGACTCACGCGGATAAATACCCAAGTTTTCGTCTCAAATAATGAGGGTGGTGAACAAGTTGAGAAGATCGTGGAGGAAAAAATTACGGAAAATAATACGGTAGTGACGACGGGTCCGGAATCCCGGGTGATTTTAGTTTTTTCGAATGGAGCCACGATTAATTTAGCGGCCGACTCTGAGTTGAATATTAAAACCTTCCAGCAAGATCCATTCGGCGGGGAGTATTCGGTCAAGGATGCGACGACGGAGCCGGAGGCCAAATCGGTGACAAAGCTGCACCTCACTCGGGGTGAATTGGTGGGCAACGTGAAGTCGTTGCGGAGCGATTTAGGATCCTCCTTTACGGTGAGCACCCCAGCGGGTGCCGCGGGTATTCGGGGCACGACTTTTCGGATCGTTTACCGTCCTGATGGTAATGGGCAGGCATTTTTCTCGGTAATGACGCTAGAGGGCGATGTTGAGGTCACCACGACGACTGGAACAACCGCAGCTCCGATTAGTGTGACCAGTGAACAGTCGATCGAGATCACCGTTGAGGTCGATGACACGACCGGATTGGTCACGGTATTGACTCCGATTGCTGATATTGTGGCCGTCACGGCGACCACTGAAGAAATTGCTCAGGCGACCCAGTCGTTCCAAGAATCAGTAGAGGCGGTCATCGCCGTGGTGCTGACCGCTGCACAGGACCAAGTGCCGGTCGTTGAAACGGCATCTGGCACGACCGGAACTGGGAGTGGCACGGGCTCAAGTGAGGAAGAGGAAACAACGGAAACGGAGACGGAGACGGAGACCAAAACAGAAAAGGGTAATTCCGAAACGACTTCTGCGACTACGAATCAAAACGATACGACTCCTGGTGCGGGTAAGGACGGATAATTGAGTGAATGATTTGGACACCTCCTTTCACGGGCCAATTTGAGTCGATGCGGTTTAAGGGCCTTGTCCGCCCAGATCTAGCTCACCGATGAATCGATTTAAGCACGTTTTTCGGTTTCTGCTGCTGTTCCCCATTCCGGTGGCTTGGTGTTTAATGTTCCAATCGGGCTTTCTTGATCGCGCCCAGGATTGGGCGATGGATTTGCGGTTCAAGGTGAGGGGGGAGCTCCCGTCTCCAGCTAAGGTTCTCTATGTCGATATTGATGACATCGCGCTCGACCCCAATGAAATCGGGGGCTGGCCGTGGAGTCGCCACTATATGGCTAAGGTGACGCAAGCGCTGGTCGAACGAGCGGGGGTTAAAGTGGTGGGGGTCGACATCGTGATGTCGGATGCCGGATTTTCGGAGTCCATCGACATGGCGAAGCTCATTAATGGAAACCGGGAGTTTGGACGGTTTCTTTTCAGCGATCCACCGGTAATTCTGGCGGCGTCGTTTACGGGCAGTCAGTTCCGAGATATTAATGGCGAACTCGCGGAGCGTTTTTTGCCGTTGGTGGCGGATGAATTGCCGCCTTTGGAAGAGATTCATGCGCCGGAGTTGCCCAATTTTATGGTGGGACAGCCGTTTCCCTATCATCCGGGGGGCGTCGGAATTATCGATACGTATGATGCGGATACGCGAGTGGTGCCGCTTTATGCTCCTTCAAATGTGCGCACTTATTATCATTTGGCAGTGGAGATCTTACGCCGATATTGGGGACTGAGTCTAGAGACGGGAGTAAGAGTCGAAGGTGATTTCTTGGATTTTATGGGGGCGGACGGCGCGGTCGTAAATCGGGTGCCGTTGCGGGATCAACAATTGCTGGAGATCAATTGGTTTTCCCCGTGGAATTCGAAGCAAAACCTGAGGATTAGTTTCAAGGATGTGTATGTCTACGCGATGTTTTTGGAATCCGAAGATCCGGAGGAGGTGAGCACGGCGGAGGCGTTTTTTGCGCAGGACGTATTCAAAGATTCGATCGTGTTGATCGGCCCGGTTTCAAAGCTGCTGCAGGATCTGGCGCCGACGCCATTTGATCAGGCGCCAGTGCCGAAGGTGGGAGTGCATGGTAACGTGCTGAAGACGATCCTCTCGGGGCAGTATTTGAATCGTTTGACCAACATTCAGACTTATGGGGTGATATTTCTGCTCACGATAATTGTGACGGTTTTGTCGATCGTCGGAGGCATGCGAAGCGTTTTGGCGCGGGGAGCCGGGCTCGTCATCATGGTGGCTTATGTTTATCTCTCATTCTTTTGGTTTGAGAGCGTGAATTGGGTCTTGCCGCTGATTGCACCGCTGGGTTCAGCGTTATCGACGACGCTGGTGGCGGTCGCGTGGCAGGTGGTGGATGAACAGAAGGCCAAGGGGCGCATTAAAGGAATGTTCGGCACCTACCTCGCTCCCTCGGTCGTCGAATCGATGATCGAATCAGGACGGGACCCCGAGCTGGGGGGGCACGATGCGGTGATCACGCCTTACTTCTCCGATATCCAAAGTTTCTCGGCTTTTTCGGAAGTGCTGACCTCGCAGCAGTTGGGTGATTTATTGAACGAGTATCTGACGGTGTGCACCGACATTATTCAGAACGAGGGAGGGACGTTGGACAAGTATATCGGCGATGCGGTGGTGGCGATGTTTGGCGCGCCCGTTGATCTCGAAAATCATGCGTATAAAGCCTGTTTAGTCAGCCAGTTGGTGCAGCAGGAGCTGGGTGAATTACGCAATAAGTGGGCGAGTGAAGGCGATAAGTGGCCCTCCTTGGTGCATGGGATGCGGACGCGGATCGGGCTGAATACCGGTGAGTGTATGATCGGAAACATGGGCAGCCGAAATCGATTTAATTACACCATGATGGGTGATAATGTGAACCTTGCGGCGCGAATGGAAAGTGGAGCGAAGAGTTGGGGTTCGTTTACGATGGCGGCGGAGACCACGCGATTCGCTTGCGAAAAATCTGGAGGTGATCGGATCGTGTTTCGTCCCTTGGGGCGGATTGTGGTGAAGGGGCGTTCCAAGCCCGTGCCGATTCACGATATCGTGGGTTTGCGGGAGAATGTGAGCCAGAGTGCGTTCGATTGTTTCGGTCTTTTTGGAGAGGGAATGAAGCTCTATTATCAGCAAGATTGGGCCGGCGCGCTGAAGAAATTTGAGCAGAGCGCATCGCTTGAGCCGTTCACCCCGGGTCGAGATGCGGGCGTGCAAAGTAACCCGTCCTTAGTTTACCAGCGGATCGCAGCCAATATGGCGGTGAACCCACCGGGAGACGATTGGGATGGGACATATGTGATGACGGAAAAATAAAAGACCGGGATGACCCGCCGAGGGTGAGACGAGATGGCGATAGCGTGTTTTCTTAAATTAAGGTGAACCCCATGGACTCGGGTTTCGACCTAGAGGGTAGACTGATGAAAAGAGATCGCCGCCAAATCCTGACTGAGTTTCTCGTGCTTTCGGCGCAAAGCGGAAAGGAGGCCGCGTTTGGTCAGTTACATGAATTGTGGTCGGCGGACTTCCGGCGGTTGGCTTTAGGGCGGATTCAGAAAATCGATGAAGTCGATGTCGTCACGCAGGACGCATGGTTGGCGATTGCGCGGGGGGTGAAGAAGCTGGACGACCCCGCGTGTTTCCCTCGGTGGGCCTTTAGAATCGTGGAGCGAAGGGCGGCGGACTGGATCCGGCGTCGGCAGTCCGAGCGGAAGCATGCGGAAGCCTGGCAGCGTGAGCAGGAAGTTCAGCTCGCAGAATCGAAGGGTAAATCGAGCAATGAAGTGGGCGATCGGGTGAAGCGTGCCATCGAGGGATTGGAGCCGGGGGGGCGGGAGCTGGTGTATCTCTATTACCAAGCTGAGCGTTCGGTGGCGGAAATATCGGCCATTCTGGGGGTTCCGGCGGGGACCGTTAAATCACGACTTTTTAAGGCTAGAGAAACGATCAAAAACCAAATCGAAAGGATGTAAAATGAAGGACCTGGATAAGAAAATTGAAGAGGCACTCAAAGAGGGCGTGAATCTACCGGACTGGGGTGAAGATCCCAATTTGGCCGAAGAGCTCCTCCTGGCGTTTCGGGGACGAAACCGCTTCGCGAATGTGATGGCGGTGATCTTAAGCGTGGGCGTGATGGCCTTGGCTATTTGGTCGGGCTTGAAATTCTACGAAGCGACCGAAGTGAGGGTGCAGCTATGGTGGGGAGGATTCTGTCTGTTTAATGTGCTTTTTATCTCATTCATGAAAGTGTGGATGTGGATGGAAATGCACTCGAATCGAGTGCTTCGAGAAATCAAACGGGTGGAGCTCCTTTTGCTCCAGCGGTTGGGTTAAATGAGTGCAGGCACAAAAAAGCCCGGACAAGAATGTCCGGGCTGGGGAAGAGTGAATGATGGAGCGCGCTACTTCAGGATCATTTCCTTGGCCGTTTTACCGGCGGGGATCATGGGCATCACGTGTTCAGTGAAAGGCACGATTACGTCGAGGACATAAGGACCCTCATGGTCGAGCATCTCCTGGATCGCTTCACGCAGTTCCTCGCGTTTAATGACCTGACGTCCTTTAACGCCATAACCCTCGGCGATCTTGACGAAATCAGGATAGAGGGCCGCAGGATTTTCCGGACCACCGATGTCGTCTTCGTTACCCAAAACGGTATTGCCACGGATGCTGTTGTAGAAGCGATCTTCCCATTGCACGACCATGCCGAGGTGTTGGTTGTTCAAGATGAGTGCCTTGGCGTTGATCTTCTCAATCTTCGCGGTGGCGAGCTCCTGAATGTTCATCGCGAAGGAACCGTCGCCGTCGATATCGATCACCTCTTTGTCGGGCCGAGCAATTTTTGCGCCTAGGGCGGCGGGATAACCAAAGCCCATGGCACCAAGGCCAAGTGAGCTGATGTAGCGTCGAGGTTCATCGAAGCGGTAAAACTGAGCCGCCCACATCTGGTGCTGGCCGACTCCGGTGGTGATGATCGCCTCTCCTTTGGTGAGTTCGTAAAGCACTTTGATCGCTTCTTGCGAAGTGATGTGGGGGCTTTCGTCGTAAGCAAAGGGGTGGTCGCGCTTCCAAGTCTGCACCGTCTCATGCCAGGCGGCGGTATCGGGTGGGGTGAATTTCTGCGCCTCGATCAGTTCGTTGAGGCGGCTAAGCGCCTGCTTGATGTCCGCGATGATCGGGAGCTCAACTTGCTTGTTCTTGTTGTGCTCGGATGCATCGATGTCGATGTGGACGATCTTCGAGCGGGGAGCGAATTTATTGACGTCACCGGTAATACGGTCGTCAAAGCGAGCCCCGAAGCAGAGGAGAAGGTCGCATTCGTCGACGGCCCAGTTGCCGTAGGCGGATCCGTGCATGCCAAACCACTGGAGTGACAAATCGTGCGACTCGGGGAACGCGCCAACGCCCATCAGGGTTGTTGCCACTGGGATGTTGGTGGCAATGGCAAATGCTTTGAGATCAGCAGAGGCCTCGGCGGAAATGATCCCACCTCCACAGTAAAGGATGGGGCGTTCAGATTTTGCGATGAGGGCGAGTACTGCTTCCAGTTGCTCATCGGTCGCTGCCTGTTTGTGGCTCACGTAAGGATTAGCGAACTCGACCGTGGCAGGAAATACGGGGACGAGACGCGCTTGTTGAACGTCCTTGGGGATATCTATCACCACCGGACCAGGTCGGCCACTGCGAGCGATATGGAACGCTTCTTTGATGACACGAGGGAGATCGGCGGCATCCATCACCAGATAGGAGTGCTTCACGATCGGGAGGGTCATTCCGTAGAAATCGGTCTCTTGAAAAGCGCTCTTACCAATGAACTTTGAAAAAACCTGGCCGGTGATGGATACGAGGGGGATCGAATCCATGTAGGCATCGGCGATCGCCGAAACGAGGTTTGTGGCACCAGGGCCACTGGTCGCCATACACACCCCGACGTCGCCTTTGACCCGGGCATAGCCCTCAGCCGCGAACGATCCGCCTTGCTCGTGGCGAGGGAGGATTGTGCGAATCTTATCGGTGCGAGCGAGGGCTTGATGTAACTCCTGCGAAGCGCCGCCGGGGTAGGCGAAAATGACATCCACCCCTTCGCGAATGAGGCTCTCGACGACGACGTCGGCGCCGTTCATCTCACGGCCAATCTCAGGCGAGGGGAGTTTAGTGGACTGGGGGGGCGTTTTCATAGCAGTTTGTTTTCAGACAAAGGTTCCAAAGAGAAGCGTAGCTGGCCGGAGGGTGGCAAGTGCTTAAACCCGATGAGAGAGGGAGACGTTATGGTCCCACAAAAGGGCATCACGATGTTAATTCGTCATTTTTACGATTGGTTTGATGCCGAGGGCGTTTCACGTTGGCCAGGTGATTAAGCTACTATTCATCGGTGATATCGTGGGGCGCCCAGGCCGGGACAAGGTGGCCACGTGGGTGGGGCGATTGCGGGAAAAGCATCAATTGGATTTCGTGATCGCGAACGCGGAAAATGCCGCGGCGGGCGCGGGAATCACGGGATCGATTGCCAAAACTTTGCTCGGGCAAGGGATTGATGCGATCACGCTGGGAGATCACGTTTGGGATCAACGAGGGTGGGAGCACGAGATTGATGACTTCGACACCGTTTGTCGGCCGGCTAACCTGTCGGGGGGATGTCCGGGCCGAGATCATGTGATTTTGGAGAAGAAAGGCTTTAAATTGGCTGTTTTTACGGTGCTGGGCCGGACATTTGTAGGCATGAAGTCGGATTGTCCGTTTCACGCGGCAGATTCTATGCTGGCTAAAACGGTTGGGGCCGGCGTGGCCGATGGCGCTCTGGTCGAAATTCACGCCGAGGCGACTTCGGAGAAAATTGCCTTGGGTTGGTATCTGGATGGTCGAGCGATTGCGGTGCTCGGAACGCACACTCATGTGCCAACCGCTGATGCGGAAGTTCGTCCGAAAGGGACGGCGTATATCTCTGATGCGGGAATGACTGGCCCTTATCGGGGAGTGCTGGGGCGTGAAGTTGAGCCGGTGGTGGGGCGGTTTTTAGACGGAATGCCGCGCCGATTTCCGGTGGCGGAGGAGGATGTTCGATTATCGGGAGTCTTGGTGGATTATGATCCCGGGTCCAAACGCGCGACTCGGTGCGAATTGTTGGTCGTGAAGTAGGCGTAAACTCACTTTGGTGAGCTTATCTAGGTCGCGAGGGAGGGGGGGCGAATTAGCGGACGTCGATTAGGGTCCAATAAGCCCAGTCGAAAGCATAATTTTGATCCGGACCTGGACGGGTCGAGAATTTAAGCGTGACCAGGTTTTCTGGGGGCAAAGTAATCGAGTGGTGATTGGGCCCCCGCTGGTCGGGGTTGCGGAATGGATCGATGAATTGTTGGAAGACAGGGACCTCCGTTCGGTCGGAGCGAAATCCAGTGACGATAAATTCCACTCCATTCGTGCTGGTATCGGCTTCGGCGTAGGATTCCTCCCTCAACCCAAACGAAAGATCGAGATGAGTCGAATTTGGTGGAATATCGACCCAGAGGTCGGAGTCAGGATGGGCCCCGGTCGCATAAGAGAGTTCGATAAACTCCGAAGAGAAACCAAACTGGGCGCGGTACCTTGCGGGAGGGGGATAAATCGTGCTGAAGAGAGAGACCGCTTGATCGGGAGTGACCTCGTGGATCTCACCATCGGGAATGATTTTGGTGAGGAGAGGAGGAAGTTGCCGACTTTCGATGCCGTGGGCGGTGATTCCTCTGTTGTTGGGATTGAGGGCTAGGCGCCGGAGGAGTTTTGATCGCTTGCTTGAAGGCAGGTAAAGATCGGACCGCTCACTGGACGCAGTCGGGGTCGAATCTAGACCAAGGCGGTGAGTGACGGTAGCAATGAAGGCCACCTCACTGCGGCGTTTCCCGGAAACGAGTAAACACGCGATGGTTTCGTCTTGGAGACTTTCCAGTTGAGCGAGAGATGAGGCGGGGGAGTCGAAGGCTGGTTCGGCAAACATAAAAGCCCGGCGTTGGGCGTAATAGGGCGTCGCAGCTGACCAGTCTTGGCCGATGATGATAATCACCTCCTCGGGTTCGGAAAGGTCGCGGATGAGAACATCCATCGCGGTTCCGCCGTTGCTGACGATTTTTTGATTTGGAGCGTAGTTGATTCGGTAAGCATTTAGCTGAAAAGCAGCCACCAAAGAGATGATCAGAGTGGGGAGCCATGCGGCGCGAATTTTCTGCGTGGTGTATCGCGTGGCGGCGGCAATTACAAAGGCAGACAAGGCCGCGATAGCATAGAAATAGTAGTCATGAATTCGGTATAGAATAGGAAAGGTCAGAGGGGCTGACACCAACCATAGTGATCCGGCCGCGATACCGATGTCTTGACGTCGGAAAAGGGCAAAAAGACCGACGATGGTGGCGAGGCCCAGTATCCAAACCGGAGTCACTCCTTGGGAGAAGTGGTGGCTGATTTGGACCCAACTCGCGGGGTTTATGCGATCGGACCAAGAACCGAAATTGAACTCAGTCATGTTCGAAGAGACCAAGGTGGATCCACCGGGGGAGGCCGCTTTGATGGCGTCGGCGGTTTGGAGCCACCAAAGGGTGAGAATACCGGGAGGAAGCGCACAGCCGATGCCGAGGATGATTGATCGTCGCCAAGCAGTCGGACCGGAGGCGCGCCACTGTTGCCAACTCCACCAGAGCCCGCCGATGGCGATGCCGAAACACCACGCCATCATGCTGGTGACTTTGACCAAAGCGGCAGCGCTACCGAAGACGGATGCGATCGCCATCCAGCCGTAGGATCGAGTGCGGCACATTCGCACAAAACAGGCGACAAACCAAAGACTGAACATGAGGGCCATCGACTCAATCAGTACGGACCGAGAGTAGAATATGTAGACCGGAGTAGTGAGCAGCAGACTGAGGGTGCCCCATCGGATGGACGAAGCGAACCGGAGTTCTTTAAGAAGAAAGAAGACGGCGGGAAGCGTGAGGTAGAAGCATAGGAGTGAAATGGTGCGAGCGCTTTCGGGCACAGACCAATCGGTCTTTTGGACTAACCAGGCGGCGGCCCACTGATAGAGGGGGAACTCCATTGGGATCGACCACGGGGGGCCGAAAAGAGGCGTGGGGTAGGCGAGAGAGAAATCGTTGTCCTGCTCAATAAACGCGATGCTTAGGGCCGTCTGGGTTTGGCGAAACTCGTGACCGATAAGGAATCCTTGGTCCCAATTTCTCGAAACCAAAAAAGCGTGCAGCGCTAGGAAGATGCAAAAAGCAGCAATAGCCCAGCGGTGGCGGGAAGCCGCCGCGGGGGGGAGGTCGGCAGATTCAGCATCGGGAGATGACGAATCTGCGGGACTCCTAGCTATGCTCAACTCCCGCCTCTTGGTAGACTCCGAAATGGCGGAACCGCTCGTAACGGGATTCGCGCAACTGGTCGACGGTGAGTCCCTTTAGATCGTTCAAATGCTTTTGCAGAGCGTAACCGAGCGCTTCCGCTGCTTTAGCCGGGTCGTGATGAGCCCCGCCAAAAGGCTCAGCAATCACTTCGTCGACGATCCCAAATTTATCGAGGGAGATGGCGTCCAGTTTCAGCGCGGCGGAAGCTTGGGGAGCCGCCGCCGCATCCCGCCAGAGGATGGCGGCACAGCCTTCCGGAGTGATGACCGAGTAGTAGCTGTTTTCCATTATGAGCACGCGGTTGGTTACACCAATACCGAGTGCGCCTCCGGATCCACCTTCCCCGATGACGATGGAAACCGAAGGGACCTTGAGCATCGCCATTTCACGGAGATTTACTGCGATCGCTTCAGAAACATGGCGCTCCTCGGAGCCAATCCCGGGGTAGGCACCTTGGGTGTCGATAAACGAGATCAAGGGGATACCAAACTTCTCCGCCATTTTCATTAAGCGGAGGGCTTTGCGATAGCCCTCGGGTTGAGGTAGGCCGAAATTGCGGGCAATCTTCTCTTTGGTATCCCGCCCTTTCTGTTGGGCGACAATCATGACCGATCGGTCGCGAAAGAACGCGAGACCACCGATCAGGGCCTGATCATCATTGAATTGGCGGTCGCCGTGCAGTTCTTGGAAGCCGGTGAAAAGGGATTTGATGTAGTCCAGCGAGTAAGGGCGCTGGGGGTGACGGGCGATCAACACCCGTTGCCATGCCGAGAGATCCGAATAGATGGCGCGTTGGGTCGCTTCGATCTTTTTGGTGATCGCGGTAATCTCACTCCCGAGGTCGAGATTATTTTCCATCGACTGCTGACGTAGGGCGTCGAGCTGTGTGGTGAGCTCACGAAGGGGCTTTTCAAACTCCAGAGTGTAGACAGGCTGTTCCATGCAAGGAGGAGGCTAGGTGGCAGGTTCCAACCCTGTCAACTGGCGGGAATCTCTGGATTTGGGTCGTTTATCCGCTGACTTATAGATCCGGGGCTGCGGACGTTGGCGGAGTTTTGAGCTGATCTTTCCAGCTCAGCATCTTGGCTTGGGCACCGAATTTCTCGGCGGCGTCCTTGTCTCCTTTTCCAACCCAGATCCGCGAAAGGGTGGTATTGATAAATAAGTCGTCCGACTTGATGGCATGGGCGCGTTCGGCCGCGGCGAGGGCCTCGTCGAGATTTTTCAAACTGAGATGGATTTCGGCGGCGGCGTGCCAAGCAGCGAAGGAGTCGGGGTGGGCTTGAGTGGCCTTTTCGAGTTTGGAAATGGCATCTTCATGATCGCCCATGGTGAAGTCGAAGGTCGCTTCCTCGATCAGCGTTTGCAGTTCATCGGTGGTCATAGCGTTTCAAGTTGGTTGATATTTAGGTAAATGAAAAGACCGGCCTGCGGGGACCGGTCTGGGGGCAATCGCGATAGAATCACTGCCGTTAGGCGCCCGGTGCACTCCCGACGAGAGCGAGTGAGAGTTCAATCTTATCAGCGACCTTATCTTCATTTTGGCCAGGGCGGATACCGTAGTCGGAGCGGCTGACACTGAATTTTCCGCGTACGACGAGAAGGTCTCCCCCCATTTCAGGCTTATTCATACGTTGGCCGAATGCTCCGGCGAGGTGGGTGATTTTGACCGGAACTGAAACCGTCTGGGTCACGCCCTTCAGCGTAAACTCGCCTAGGGCCGTGGCGGTAGTGGTGTTACCGTCAGTTTTGACGGAGTCGATGCTTTGGATATCAAATCTGATTTCAGGATTGGTTGGGGCGTCGAGCCAGCCGTTGCCGAGGAGATGTTCGCGCATCTTGTCATTACTGACAGTCAGTGATGACGTGGCCACGACGATTCCTCCAGCGAGGGATGCCGGTTTCTGAGGATCGAAACTAATGGTGCCCGTGATGCCGCTCGCGGTGCCTGAAATGGGTTCGAGTAGGGAGTCGAGGTGAAATGAAATGGCGTTGACACCTTTGGGGTCTTCGAAGTCGAAATCGATGTCCGCGGCGGAGAGCGGGCTCACCAAGGTGGCAATAAACGCGGAGTAGGTAATCAGTTTTTTCATGAGGAAGTTTTGGTTTTAAAAAGGGGCAAAAAGGTGAGGCTGAAGCAGAGGACTACTCCGGCACTGGCGATGGCGATTACATCGAGACCGGGGACGTATCTCTCCTCGTAAACCGTGTATTCAATTTCGGTGATCTCATCGAATTTTTGCAGAGGTACTCGGTCCATCGACCATCCGGTGTGGGCCCCGGCACTCAGCCAGTAGCCTAAAACTGACACAATAACTAGTGCGGATAGAAGACGGAGAATGACGCGGATAATCTGCACTACTGAGAAACCGGATAGGCTCTTAGGGGAATTGCAAATTCGCGCGGCGATTTAAACGATCAACATGGCGTCGCCATAGCTGAAAAACCGATAGCGATGACTGATCGCTTCCGCGTAAATCTCCTTGAACCACGCGATACCATCGGTCTTTCCGGGGGCCAAGAAAGAGGCGAGCAAACACAGCAGAGTCGAACGAGGCTGATGGAAATTTGTAATCAGGCCATCCACGCCGGCGAACAGTCTCGGCGGATAAATGAAAATGTCTGCTTCGGCGAGATGGGGATGGTCGAGGGGCGTTTCGTGTTTGCTGCGGAAATCTTCGATTGCTCTTACCGAGGTCGTGCCCACGGCAATGCGACGTCGCCCGTTCGTGCAGATTGTTTTTTGAGTCGCGACGGGAATTTCGTAGATTTCCCGGTGGATCTCGTGATCTGTAATCAGTTCGGTGGTCACGGGGCGGAAAGTGCCCAGCCCAACGTGCAAGGTGACTTCGTTTATTTCGACGCCGAGTTGGGCGACGCTAGCCAAAACCTCAGGCGTAAAATGGAGACCAGCGGTGGGGGCGGCGACCGCAACTTGACGGGATTTATCCGCGTAGATCGTTTGGTAGCGTTCGAGATCGACCTGCTGTCGGTCGTCACTTTTCTCTCGGTTGATGTAAGGAGGCAGGGGCATCTGCCCACATCGATTGGCGATTTGGACCATGGAGTTCTCTGGTCGCTGAGGAGTGAACTCGACGAGGGCGACGCCATCTACTTGTTTGGCTCGAACGGTGGCGGAGAATTCGTGGGCGAGAGAGAACGTGGCTCCGACCGGAAGTCTTTTACCCGGACGTAGTAGGCACCACCACGATTCGGAATGGGGCCCACTCGAATCGGCGCGCAGAAGGAAGCATTCGACGGCACCGCCGGTAGGGCGACGAGCGCGGAGGCGAGCGGGTAGCACGGCCGCGTTGTTACGGATCAGCGTATCGTTGGCGCCCAAGAACTGGGGGAGGTCGCGAAAATGGTGATGGCTGAGCGTTTGGCTTTGGCGATCAACCACGAGCAGCCGAGACTCATCGCGTCTGGCCGTGGGGCTTTGGGCGATAAGTTCTGGGGGGAGATCGTAGTCAAACAAGTCGGTAGCGAAGGCAGTCAAGGCGGCGGCAACTATCGGAGCGAAAAACAAAAAGTCGAGGGCGAGTGATTGAATTGAGGCGCGAAGGTCAGGGCCAGCGAACGACGCTTGGAGCTGTCGTCTTCGGGCGATATTGGTCTTCACAGGGGGCCTCTGGGATGCTCGATCGACCCCGGCTAGAGCCCATTGCGGATAAAGACGAAAGATAGAATGGGAGTGACGACTTAAAAGGAGGCTTGCTCTCAGGAAGCAGAGAGGTTTCTTCCGTCAATCCTGCGACGCCGCTTTAGCTCAGTTGGTAGAGCGACTCATTCGTAATGAGTAGGTCATCGGTTCGACTCCGATAAGCGGCTCCAGTTTCTCAGATTTCCGTCAGGAAGGCGACGGTGAGGGAAACCGAATGGCTAGTTGTTGGAGATGTCGTCAGCGGGAAGATCACCCTGTAAACGGCGGTGCAGCGAAATCTGATCAATGTCCGCGCGCAGCACCCGACCGAATAGCTCCAGACGTTGTCTTACGTCCAGGATCTCAAGCAGGCGCTGTTTCAAGTCGGGGTCTTCGCAGAGCGTGAAGACGGCGAGATCGACGAAGGCTTCGGGGTCGTCCACCGTTTTTAGATACTGGGAGAATCCTTTGGGCATGGAGGCACCGAGTTGGCTTTTGAGTGCGATAAGTCTTTCGACGCGATGGCGCAGCTTACTGTTTTCCGACTCGGTGGCACCTCGCACACTGGCCAGCGTTTTTACGCGAATGGTGCGAAAGGGAGATTCACTGACGGTGCCGAGGATCTCAACCCGAGATAGGCCTTGGATCAGGAGATTGGAGGTGCCATCGGCATTAAGATTGCAAGCGCGGACAATGCCGGCGGTCGCGATTCGTTGGGCTTGTTCTTCACTGGGATCGGCGTCGGACCTGAGGCCGGCGACGGCGAAGATTCGATGACTGGCTAGAACTTCCTTGAGCATCTGCCGATACCGAGTTTCGAAAATGTGCAGTGGCATCAACGCTTGGGGGAATAGCGTGACCTCGGGGAGGGTCATTAGTGCTATCTCGTCGGGGACCACAATTTCAGTTTCCATTATCGAGACGATATGACAGCCGACGGGTTTCGGCAAGATCGCAGAGGGTTTGTGCCACTGACACAGTGGGATGAGGCTCAAGTGTGACACAAGGGTGACAGGGTGGCACAATCCAAGGAGGTAATTGGGGCGCGGAGATGCGCGTGTGGTTGCGTAAGTTAATGAATATCAATATAAAAAGATTATCTATCTATTCAGGCACATGGATTGCTGAGTGGTTGGCATGAGTCGTATACTCGGAATTGATTTAGGCACCACCAACTCCTGCATGTCCGTCATGGAAGGCGCAGAACCTGTGGTTGTCCCCAACGCAGAAGGCGCTCGCACGACGCCATCAGTCGTTGCATTCACCAAGACCGGTGAACGCTTGGTCGGCCAAGCCGCCAAGCGCCAAGCCGTGACTAACCCGCGCAACACCATCTTTTCGGCTAAGCGCCTGATCGGTCGTAAGTTCTCGGAAGTCTCGGAGGAGGCGAAGAATCTTCCTTACAAGGTGACTGAAGGCAAAAACGGTGATGCCTACATCGAAGCTCAAGTGGGCGACAAGACTGAGCAATTCGCTCCGCAGCAGATCGCCGCGTTCGTTTTGCAAAAGCTGAAGGCGGATGCCGAAGCTTACCTCGGCGAGAAGGTCACCGAAGCCGTGATTACCGTTCCGGCTTACTTTAACGATGCGCAGCGTCAGGCCACGAAAGATGCGGGTAAGATCGCTGGTCTCGATGTGAAGCGAATCATCAACGAGCCTACGGCCGCGTCCCTCGCTTATGGCTTGGACAAGAAATCCGAAGAGAAAATCGCCGTTTATGACTTGGGTGGAGGCACATTCGATGTGTCGATTCTCGAGATTGGTGATGGCGTCTTTGAAGTGAAGGCCACCAACGGCGACACTCACCTAGGCGGTGACAATTGGGACGAAACTTTGATCAACTGGCTGGTGGATACGTTCAAAGCCGAGCAGGGTATCGACCTCCGGAGTGATCCGATGGCGCTCCAACGTCTCAAAGAAGAAGCCGAGAAGGCCAAGATCGCCCTGTCCTCCGCTCAGTCGACTGACATTAATCTCCCGTTCATCACCGCGGACGCTTCCGGTCCGAAGCATCTTAACGTGACGCTTTCCCGCGCCAAGATGGAGCAGGTTTGCGACAGCCTATTTACCCGCACTTTGGCCCCGTTCAAAGCGTGTATGAAGGATGCGGGTCTCGATGCTTCCAGTATCGATGAACTCGTCCTCGTCGGCGGTATGACTCGTATGCCCAAGGTGGTTGAGCTCGCCAACAAGTTGGCCGGCAAAGCCCCTCATCAAGGCGTGAACCCGGATGAAGTCGTTGCGATCGGTGCAGCGATTCAAGGCGGGGTGCTTCAAGGTGACGTGCGCGATGTGCTCTTGCTCGATGTGACTCCGCTCACCCTCGGTATCGAGACCGCCGGTGGCGTCTCCACCGCGATGATCGACCGCAACACCACGATCCCATCCAAGAAGACCCAAACTTTCTCCACTTACTCGGACAACCAGCCTTCCGTGGAAATCGTGGTGCTTCAAGGGGAGCGTCAAATGTCTAAGGACAACAAGACTCTCGGAACATTCCGACTCGACGGTATCCCGCCCTCACCGCGTGGCAGCCCGCAAATCGAGGTGACCTTTGACATCGACGCGAATGGTATCCTGCACGTTGGCGCGAAGGATCTCGGCACGGGTAAAGATCAAAAAATCACTATCCAAGGTTCATCTGGTCTCTCGACTGAAGAGGTCGATAAAATGACCAAGGAAGCCGAGCTTCACGCTGAAGAAGATAAGAAGGCGAAGGAATCGGTTGAGACCAAGAATCAGCTCGATTCGACGATCTACCAGCTCGAGAAGACCTTCAAAGAAAGCGGCGACAAATTGCCAGATGACGTGAAGAGCAAGATCGAACCTGCGATCGAAGAGGCGAAAAAAGATCTTGAATCTGGTGACGTTGCGAAAATGAAAGCCGCCATGGAAAATCTCTCCAAGGTAGGTCAGGAACTCTACGCCAAGGCAGCAGAAGCTGCTCAAGCCGCTGGGGTTGATCCCGCGACCGCAGCCGCGGCAGCCGCCGCTGGTGCGGGTGCAGGCGCCGCCGACGGCGGAGAGCCAAAATCCAAGAAAGAGAAGAAAGTCGACGATGTCGTCGATGCAGACTTCGAAGTCGTCGACGAAGACGAGAAGAAGAGCTGAACCCTTTAGCTGGAACGTCGCTGCTCAAATTCTTGAGAAGCGCTGTTCGGCATGGTCCACGAATCCAAAAAATTCATACCTCAACAACCCAATAAAATAACTCATATGGCTAAAGTAAGAATCAAGCCCATCGGCGATCGTGTGCTCGTGCAACACATCGAAGAAAAAGAACAAGTCCGCGGTGGTATCATCATCCCAGACTCCGCTAAAGAGAAGCCTCAAGAGGCTAAGGTCATTGCTCTCGGCACTGGCAAAAAAGACGAAGACGGCAAAGCCGTGCCGTTTGAAGTCAAAGTCGGCGACATGGTCCTGTTGAGCCCCTACGGTGGTTCCGAGGTCAAAGTCGATGGCCAAAAATACAAGCTCGTGCGTGAGGATGACATCCTCGGCGTCGTCGAGTAAGTTCCTAAAGTATCAACATTTAAAATACCAAAAGTTTAAATCATATGGCAGCTAAACAACTCCTTTTTGACGAGGCAGCTCGTTCCAAAATTCTGCGTGGTGTCGAGATTCTCTCCCGCGCCGTAAAAGTGACGCTCGGTCCCAAAGGCCGCAACGTCATCATCGACAAGAAATTCGGCTCCCCGACCGTCACCAAAGACGGTGTGACCGTGGCCAAGGAAGTCGAACTTCCTGACCCTTACGAGAACATGGGCGCCCAGATGGTGAAGGAAGTCGCTTCCAAAACTTCTGACAACGCTGGTGACGGCACCACGACCGCGACTGTCCTCGCTGAAGCCATCTACCGTGAAGGCCTCAAGAACGTGGCGGCGGGTTCAAACCCAATCTTCCTCAAGCGTGGGATCGACAAGGCCGTTGAGGCCGCTGTCGCGCAACTCCACAAAATCTCCAAGAAGGTCAATGACCGGGAAGAAATTCGTCAGGTTGCGACCGTTTCCGCCAACTGGGACACCGAGATCGGTGACATCATCGCGGACGCGATGGACAAAGTGGGTAAAGACGGCACGATTACCGTTGAAGAGGCGAAGTCGATTCAAACCTCCCTCGACGTCGTCGAGGGTATGCAGTTCGACAAGGGTTACCTTTCATCTTACTTCACGACCAATGCTGAAGCTCAAGAGGCCATCCTCGAAGACGCTTATGTGTTGATCCACGAGAAGAAGATTTCTTCCCTGCAAGATCTCCTGCCTTTGCTCCAGTCGGTTTCCAAGACCAGCAAGCCTTTGCTCCTCATCGCTGAGGATATCGAGGGTGAGGCCTTGGCCGCTCTCGTGGTCAACAAAATCCGTGGCACGCTGAATGTCTGTGCCGTTAAGGCTCCTGGCTTTGGTGATCGCCGCAAGGCCATGCTCGAAGACATCGCGGTTCTCACCGGTGCGACCTGCATCAGCGAAGATCTCGGTATCAAACTTGAGAATGTGCAATTGTCTGAGCTCGGTTCGGCCAAACGCATCGTCGTCGACAAAGAGAATACGACGATTGTCGAAGGTGGCGGAAAGTCTTCCGACATCCAAGGCCGCGTGAAGCTCATCCGTCGCCAGATCGACGAAACCACTTCCGACTACGATCGTGAGAAGCTCCAAGAGCGTCTCGCCAAGTTGGCTGGCGGCGTTGCCGTCATCAATGTTGGTGCTGCGACTGAGGCAGAAATGAAGGAAAAGAAGGCCCGCGTTGAAGATGCTCTCCACGCCACCCGCGCGGCGGTTGAAGAAGGCATTGTTCCTGGTGGTGGTGTCGCTTTGCTCCGCACAGCGGGAGCCATGGACAAGGTCGAGCTCGAAGGTGACGAGAAGATCGGTGCATCCATCGTTCGTCGTGCTATCGAAGCGCCGCTCAAGCAGCTCTGCTTCAATGCTGGGGTTGACGGTGGGGTGGTCGTTCAGACCGTGCTCAAGAGCAAAGGCTCGATGGGTTACAATGTGTCGACCGACAAGTATGAGGACCTCGTCAAGGCAGGCGTAGTGGATCCTACCAAGGTGACTCGCACGGCGCTCCAAAACGCGTCGTCGATCTCTGGTTTGCTTCTGACTACCGAATGTATGATCACCGAGATTCCGGAGAAGGCTGATTCTTCTGGTGGTGGTCATGACCACGGTGGCGGAATGGGCGGAATGGGCGGCTACTAAGCCACCTGCCTGTCATCAGACTCAATTATTCATCGGCCTCGTCCTGCTTTTGCAGGTCGGGGCCTTTTTCTGTCTGCGAAGGTGGTTTTAATCCGTGAGGACTTTGTGGGCTTCGATGACCGAAAACGGAAGGTGAGCTGGGGCAATCCATTCGCGTTCGGCGTAGGATAGGAGTCGTTCGATTTCACCGGGAAGCTGCGCGACCAAATCCTCGTTTTTCATCGTGAAAAGATCGATGTCTGTCGCGAGTGATGAGGGGACTGGCGCGCTAATGCCGCGACTTTGTGGCACCCCTTGCGCTTGCCAGGTGAGTTGGACTCGACGTTGGCGAAAGGGAGTCGCCACCAAGAGAACGTGATCGAGGGACCAGTTTGCGTGGCGGGCGAGCTCGACGAGATTGCGCACGTTTTCGCCGGTATTGGTTGACTGTGATTCGAGTAGAATCGCGGCAGGCGGAATCATGGGATATTCGCGCTGCAGTAAATTGGCGAAGGCGTTCGCCTCGGGCAGGCCAAGATCGGCTGAGCCTGCTCCGACGCCGCCGGCAAAGATGATTCTGGGTGCTACTCGGGCGAGCCAGAGCTGGGCGCAATGATGGGCAATACGCAGATCAAAGTGACCAAATCCGACGATCGCGTCGACGGGCTTGAGCGGGAGGGGAGAACTCCGTGCGAGGTAGTCGTAGATGATTTTGGCTGCGGCGGAAGGGATCATAGGCGGGGGAGGGCCGATAGGGCTGGAATCGATCGTTACAAGAATAGGGAAGGATTACGCTTTTCAGACCTCGTTGAGCAGACTTCGATCTACGGTAAGTTATGGAAGTCGTTTTTTTAGGCACGGGCACCTCTCAAGGTGTTCCGATGATCGCTTGCGATTGTGCGGTTTGCACGTCGGATGATGCACGAAACCGTCGCACCCGGGCATCTATTCACGTGGTGATGGATGGATTACATATCCAGGTCGATGCGTCTTCTGAGTTTCGACTACGCTGTGTCGCAGAAAAAGTGAAGTGGATAGATTTGTTCATTCTCACCCACGGACATGCTGACCACATCGCGGGCATGGATGATTTGAGGCGGTTCTGCGATTTGCTGGGTGGTGAGGCACTCCAAGTTTATTCAACGGACGAAGGCATCGGCCGAGTCTTATCGATGTATCCGTATGCGATCATGGATCGCCCGGCGGTGCGCGGTTATGCGGCGTTTAGGTTGGAACAGATGCCCACGAAGTTGGAGCTTCCGGAGGGCACTATTGAGTCAACGCTGCTCCCTCATGGCGGAGTGAATACCTTGGGACTGATTTTCACAGAACGAAGCAGCGGTAAGAAATTCACTTACTACACCGATTGTAAAAGAGTCCCTCGTGAAGCCGTGGAGTTGGCCAAAGGATCGGATGTAGTCGTCTTGGACGGACTACGGCCGATGTCGCATCCCTCCCATATGTCGATTGACGAAGCGGTGGCAGTCGCGGCTGAAATCGACGCAGAAACGACCTATCTTACCCATCTTACCCATTTGTCCGATCACGCGAAGACGGAGGAGACGCTACCGGATCGCGTCTGGTTGGCGTACGACGGACTCCGATTGAATCTGGACTAAACTCAACTCGCTCAGTGGTCCGATAAGATCTGCGAGAATACCTTGTTGAGAGGCGTCGAGGAAATCTGCGACCTCGGCCCATGAGAGGGCGACCGAGTTTGAGGAGCGACTGGAGATGAGTGCCTGATAGATTTCCGCGAACTGGGCTTTGGAAAGACGCAGAGTTGTTCGAACCTCAGTTTTTAGCAGCAGATTTGCACCCTCTTGACGATAAAGCGTTTGATCGATTGTTCGGTTTTGTTCTTCGGTCAGCCATTGTTCCCGGGCGGAAGCGATCTGTGGCGCAATTCGAGCGAGGGGCGACCAGTGCCGTCGCTGTTAATCGTAAATGCACCTGCGTCCGAGCCGAAAGTCATATCATCAATCTGGGATGCGGCCCCATTGGCTAAGTCCCAATCAACGATCGGGTTGGTCGCGAGATCGAAGAACACATCCCCGTTTTTTGAGGGGGCTTTATTTCCGGCCCCGTTTGCCTGAGTCGATACTGAGGTATCCGAGGATCCCTCCCACGTGAATGCCGCGCTGCAGGTCGTCGCACAAGTCACCAGAACGAGTGCCATCAGGCGGGTCATGCTTGCAACATGGGCCTCTTGCGTGACTTTTACGAAACAGGGAACTACGGAGCCTGAATGGATGATTAACAGGTGTACACGGGCCTATTAGGTTTAGTTGGATTAAATTGAGAATTCCGTAAGGATCTGACTTACAGGAAGCTTAGGGCCTTACTCGTGCTCCGACTATTTGAATCCAGTCTGAAGGAGATCCCGCGGTTTTGGTTAGACAAGAAAGATGACTATCTTTACCAAGATATGACTCTTTAACCCGTAATCCCTCTAATCTCATGTCCAGAATCTACTCCGATATCACTGAAACAATTGGCAACACTCCCCTAGTCCGCCTTAACCGGACGGCTAAAAAGCATGGGGCAGTTGCCAACGTCGTGCTGAAACTCGAATTCTTTAATCCTCTTTCCTCCGTTAAAGATCGCATCGGCTTCGCGATGATCAACGACGCCCTGGCAAGCGGTAAGATTAACGAGAACTCGGTTTTGATTGAGCCTACATCGGGTAATACCGGAATCTCTCTCGCCTTCGTCGCGGCAGCGAGAGGATTGAAGCTCGTGCTCACAATGCCTGATACGATGAGCATGGAGCGGCGTAAGTTACTGAAGACGCTCGGTGCTCGCCTCGTGTTGACTGACGGTATGAAGGGGATGAAAGGCGCGATTGCCAAAGCTGAAGAACTGGCCGCGAAAATTCCGAATGGCGTAGTTTTGCAGCAGTTTTCTAACCCATCTAATCCTGCAATTCACCGCAAGACGACGGCGGAAGAAATTTGGAATGATACCGACGGAAAGGTTGATTTTGTCGTAGCGGGTATTGGCACGGGAGGCACGATCACCGGGGTTGGTGAGGGGCTGAAGGCCAAAAATGCCGCCATCAAAATCATCGCCGTAGAGCCCGCGGGATCACCAATTTTATCGGGAGGAAATCCTGGTCCGCATAAGCTTCAAGGTATTGGTGCTGGCTTCATTCCAGGGGTGCTCAACACGGAAATTTATGATGAAGTCTTTGCGGTAAAAGAGGAGGATTCTGGGCCCATCTCGAAAGAGGTTTCGCAGCTCGATGGAATTCCGATCGGAATATCTTCTGGTGCGATCACTTGGGCGGCGCTGCAAGTGGCGGCCCGTCCTGAGAATGCTGGTAAGACGGTTGTAGCGATCATTCCATCCTGCTCCGAGCGCTATTTGTCCACCTGGTTGTTCGCCGACGTGAATACCGAAAGCGATTCGGTCGACGACCTCATCGGATAAATTATTTTAGAGAAAATTCAGCCGCCCTCGGGTGGTGGTGACTCTATTGCAGGCCGGTCCCGGCGCTTGATCTTCATCGAGTGGAGGCCGGGACTTTGGTTTTGAAATATGGCGTTCAAGGAATCGTGGCCGATCCGCATTGCCAATGACGAGTAGATCTGTTGCTCATCAAAGTTGATGATAGCGGAACCTAACGTTTCAAACGGCTTTCTCTCAGCGCAGGTCGAACTGTTGAGGGAGAGTTACACCCGATGGACGAGTAAGTCCCTGATCTCGTTGGAGGATTTGGGCTCCTCCGACTTGGCTACGTCAATCTATGAGGCTCCGTTTGTGGTGTTATCCCACGGCACCGAGAAGGACCCGATATTCAACTACGCGAATCTAGCAGGACAGGCGCTGTTTGAGATGTCGTGGCAGGATTTCATGATCACGCCGTCGCGCTATTCCGCTGAGCCCTTGATTCGTGAAGAACGGCTGCGGCTGTTCGATCGCGTTGCTTGCCACGGATTCATTGACGATTATCAGGGCGTGAGGATTTCACGGACGGGACGTCGTTTCTACATTGATCAGGCGACGGTTTGGACGGTGCTTGATCCGGGGGGAAACCTAGCCGGCCAAGCGGCAATGTTTGCGGAATGGGATTTTCTCTCGCCGATTTAGCGGCTACGGGATGAACGGCCAAATTACGGGAATTATGACCATAGCCATCGCGAAGCAGAGGGCGTTCATCGGGAGACCAATTTTGAGAAAATCGGTGAAGCGATACCCGCCTACCCCATAGACGTAGGTGTTGGTTTGATAGCCGATGGGCGTCGAAAAAGCGGCGGAGGCGGCAAACATAACTGCGACAATAAACGGGCGTGAATCGACCCCGAGTTCGCTTGATACCTGAATCGCGATGGGAGCCATCAGGGCGGCAATCGCGTTGTTGGAGAGAATCTCAGTGAAGAACATCGTGGTGAAGTAGACCGTCGCGAGGGCGATGATCGCCCGATGCTCCGATCCCGCGAGACTGTTGAGGCCGGTCACCAAATTAGTGGCTAGCCAAGCGGCGGCGCCCGATTGTTGGAGGGCCAATCCCATGGCAAGCATACCAAAAATCAAGAAGATCAGGTTCCACTCCACGGAACCATAGGCTTCTTTCGAAGATAATATGCCGGAGAGCAGGAGCACCACACAGCCGGTTACCGCAGCGGTGACGATAGGAGCGAACCCGAGGGCCGCTGCGGTCACCACGGCAGCAATAATCCCAAGCACGAATAGAATACGGGAAGTGGGCGATTTGGTGGGGGTGCGGGCGCGATCGAACAGTATCAATTCGTTACTCCCGCGCAAAGCGTCGATCGCTTGGTCGGTTCCCATCATAAGGAGAACATCTCCGGGCTCGATCGGTAGGGTTTCGATTCGTTCGCGGACATTTCGCCCTTTTCGATGCAGGGCGACTACGATCATGCGGAATCGTTGCCGGAAATTTCCGTCCCGGGCCGTCTGACCAATCAGGGAGGATTGCGGCGCGACCATGGCTTCGACCAGAGAGCCTTCGTGCGCGGCGATTTGTTCGAGACCGAGATGAAGGTCCGAGAGGAGATCGATTCCTTCGACGGAGCGGGCATGAGCGACTCCGCTGGGGCGACACGAAAGGATTAAACGGTCTCCTGCTTCCAGGCGGGTGCTCTTGGGTCTGATTCGAATCGCGATGCCTTCCCGCACGATTTCAAGCACGCGTACTCCTCGAGCTTTTTTAAGGCCTGATTCGGACATGGTTTTACCCAGCATGGGAGAGTTGGGCTGCACAAATGCTTCCGTGATATACTCACGACGTTCGTCTTCGCTTAAGATATCACTGAGCATTTCTCGCACGGGGAGCAATTTTTTGCCTACCAGGGCGAGGTAGATTCCGCCAAGGATCGTGGTGGGGAGCCCCAACCAAGCGAGTTCGAACATGCTAAACGCCCGCTCCCCCTGGGCGACCGCAATACCGTTGACGATCAAGTTGGTGCTCGTGCCTAACAGGGTGCAGGTGCCGCCGAGGATCGCGGCGTAAGAAAGGGGGATGAGTAATTTAGACGGCGCGAGTTTCATTTTTCGCGCCAACCCCAGAATAACGGGAAGAAACACGACCACCACCGGCGTGTTATTCACAAAAGCGGACAGTGGCGCGACGACGAGGATCATCGCGAATATGACCAAAGGGTAGGGCAGCACGACCATGCGCTCGACCATCCCTGAAACGCGGTCAATCAGGCCGCATTTCACCAACGCGGCACTCAGAATGAACATCGCACCGATGGTAAGTGGGGCAGGATTTGAGAAAACTGTGAGCGCCTCTTCGGATGGGAGTAATCCGGTCAGCATGAGCACGGTGAAGAGTGTCAATGCGGTGACATCGGGTGGGAATTTCTCCCACACGAAGCTGGCTAAAGTCAGGACCAGCAAAAGAAACACAAAGGCGATTTCCCAAGTCATAGGATACGCGCAAAGTAGGGAGCAGTCTGAGGCACTCCCAGCTTAATCTAGGTCTAACTTCGATCTTCGCTCTGGCGATACCAGCGCCGAAAAACCAAACAGAAGGCTAGAAAAGTCATTAACACGTTCGACAGCTTCATGATGGCACCGGCGAGAAGTTGGTCATCCATGGGGCCAAAGTTATCGATTATTCGTGGGGCGAATTCGTAAGTTGGGTAAAGTATTTCGGATGAGAAAGTCACGGCCACAAAGAGAGGAGTGAGACCGACTGCGACGGCGAAGAGATAGATCATCTGGCTGCCATAAGTGATCGGAGGCCAGATCCGAGAGTTCGCTAGAACAGGCCACCAGAACATGACTGCAGAACCGAAGAACGTGACATGCTCCAACACGTGCATCAATCGATCTTGGAGCGCCAAGTCGTAGAGCGCAGGCAGATGCCAAACACTTTGCACCATGACGTAAATAATCCCAGCCACTACGGGGTGGGTAAAGAACCAGCCGATTTGGCGAATGACGGGTATCGCCGCGAACTTATCCACCAGCCAAGCGGGGAGTCCCACGAGAAAGAGAATCGCGCAAGGGTAGATGAGCACCATGTGCTGGGCCATGTGGGCGGAGAACAGGAACCGTTCACCGAGTTGATCGAAAGGTGATCCCACGGCCAAATAGAAGATAACGAGGGAGCTATAGTAACTCCAAACTCTCCAAGCGGGGGTTGATGCTCGCGGGGCCAGTTTTCCCTGTAATGGGCCGGTGAGCAGTGCGTAGCCCCACGCCAGCAGTACCAGACCACCGATAAGGTAGGGTTCGTTGTGCCAATGGCGCCAGTCGATGAGATTCATAGCTAAAGTTGAGTGGATCGTTGCGGCATAGCTTGGTTACGACACCGCACGAAAAAGGCGGCCAGTTGGCCGCCTCGTCAAGGGTCTCAAGAGCTTTTTAGCGCTTATGCCGCCTCATCGTAAGCGGGCCCGACGGGGCGCGCGGCATCTGCGCCGTGGAGCAGCAGTAAAGCCCCGAGGGTTCCTGCTCCTAGGATAAGGCCAATCACGAAAAGAACCGTACAAAACCTCTTATCCCATTTGAGATGCATGAAGACCCAGATCACGGCGACGAACTTAACTGCCGACATGATCATCAGTAGCGTGATGATGAGCCAGTCGGCCAGTGGCATGTAAATCACAAGGAGTTCCATTCCGGTGATGATCACGAGGATCATCGCTAGTTGGACGAAGACGTGGAACTTGCCCTCGTGGGCGTGGGAGGCGTCAGTGGAAACAGTGGCAGGGGCGCTCATGGCAAAACAACGTATTCGAGAAGGTAAACGACCGGGAAAATGACGATCCAGACGATATCAACAAAATGCCAGTAAAGGCCCATTGATTCGACGTCAACAGCATTGGCTTCTCCGAAGTCAACGGGGCCGCGAGGTTTAGCGAACCAGATGAGGCCTCCGAGCAGTGCGACACAGCCGAAGAAAGCCATGAAGTGGTTGCTGAAGAAGTAAGCGAGCCCATGGCCGTCCTCGTAACCGTGAACCAGTGCGAGGAGGGTGTATAAGCTGAGCACCGCCATCGCGGCGAACGTTATGAAGTGGAGAACCCCTCGCATGATCCAGCCTTGACCGTCGGATTCGTCGGCAGGTTTAAAGGAGCGGATATACATTAACACCAACCACAAAATACCGATGGCGACGTGAACGCCGTGGGTGCCCGTCAGGGTGTAGAAGGTCGAACCGAATACACTACTGGAGAGGGTCAGACCATAAGCGTGAACAAAGTGGACGAATTCATAGACCTGCACGCCGAGGAAGATCAGACCGAACACGATAGTCCCCAGCAGCATCTTTCGCGTCGTTACGACATTGCCCTTTTGGCAGGAGTTAACCGCCAACGCCATGAGGAGTGACGACATGAGCAGCACAAACGTCGACCCGGAGGTCAGTTCGATCGCAAAGATATCCCGAGGATCAGGAGTGCCGACCGGGGGATGTAGACGGTAAACGAGGTGAGTCGCGATCAGAGTGCCGAAGAACATGCAATCCGAGGCCAAGAATGCCCACATGAAGAGCTTCTTGTTCGGGATCCCGGTTGTCGTGGTCGCGTCGTGGTGGTGGTCGATTTGACCGGCCGTGGCGGCGTGTGAGCTCATTTCAGGTAATGTAAATAGGTTTCCAGATCAGGACTTGCCGAGGTCGTTCTCGTCCTTGGTAGGATGGATGTGATAACCGCCAGGACCTTCCATAGACCACATCCAAGCACCGGCGAAGGTGATAGCCAGGCCGACGATAGCACCGGGCATGAAGTGGTTGGCGAAGCAAAGCGCTCCGATGAGCATGCCACAAGCGGTGAAGATCGGGAACCAAGAGTTACTTGGCATGTGCACGCCGCCGTGAGCCTCATCCGCAGCCGCCGTTTCGGCCGCGTCTTTGATGGTTTGCTCTTTGTTGTTCTTCATATCCCAGAAGGCATCGCGAGCGTGGACCTTAGGGGTGACGTCAAAGTTGTGCACGGGAGGAGGAGTGGGGAGAGCCCATTCGAGGGTGCGAGCGTCCCAAGGATCACGCGTGACTTTTTCACCCTTAAAGTAGGTGTAGATCATGACCACGAAGTAGACCGCGATACCGATGCCCAAGACGAAGGCACCGATGGTGGCGATCATGTTGATGCTGCTCCATCCCATGTTGTCGTCATAAGTGAAGGTTCGACGAGGCATACCGTTGAGACCCACAAAGTGCAGCGGGAAGAAGGTGACGTTGAATCCGACAAAAATGACCCAGAAGGAAAGTTTTCCCCAAAATTCAGAGACCTTGCGGCCGAACATAAGAGGGAACCAGTAGTGGATACCGGCGAGCAGGGCGAAGATTGATCCGCCGATGAGCACGTAATGGAAGTGGGCCACCACGAAGTAGCTGTCTTGCTGTTGAGCATCGGCTGGTGCCGCAGCATGCATGATACCGGAAAACCCGCCCATCATGAACATCCAGACGAACCCGAGGGCGAACATCATCGGCGTGCGCATCATCAGGTGACCATTCCAGAGGGTCCCGATCCAGTTGAAGATCTTAACTCCGGTGGGGACAGCAATTGCCATGGTCGCGAGGGAGAAGGCGGCCGTGGCGACGGTGCCCAGTCCGGTGGTGAACATGTGATGAGACCAGACGCCGAATCCGAGGAAGCCGATAACCGCACCAGAAAATACCACGATGGGATACCCGAAGAGGGGTTTGCGGGAGAAAGTCGGTAGGATCTCGGAAACAATTCCCATCGCAGGAAGGATCAGAATGTAGACTTCGGGATGACCGAAGACCCAGAACAAGTGCTGCCATAGAATAGGGAGACCGCCGCCGGAGACTTCAAAGAAGAAGGTGCCAAAGTTGCGATCCATCATGACCTCGACCAACGCGATCGTAATCGCTGGGAACGAAAGGATGATGAGGAAGGCGGTAAACAAAGTCATCCACGTGAACACTGGCAGGCGCATCATGGTGAGACCTGGCGCCCGCATGTTGATGATGGTGACAATAAAGTTCAGCGAACCGACGATCGACGAGACCCCCAACGTCTGCAGGCCAATAATCCAGAGGTCGGTCGACATATCTCCGGCAAACTCACTGGAGAAGGCCGTCGAAGTCATCGGAGCGTAGCCAAACCAGCCGATATCCGGTAATCCGGACTTCACGAAGAAACCAACATTAAGGATGATCGCGCCGGCGAGGAACACCCAGAAGGCAAACCCGTTAAGCCGGGGAAAAGCGACATCTCGAGCACCAATTTGCAGCGGCATGATGTAATTGAAGAACGCGGCCGAAAGCGGCATGACGGCGAGGAAGATCATCGTCGTTGCGTGCATCGTGAACATCTCATTGTAGGTCTGAGCAGTCAGGAACGTGTTGTTTGGCACCGCGAGTTGCGTCCGAATCAAAAGCGCTTCAACGCCTCCTACGAGAAAGAAGAACAGCGCGCTGACTCCGTAAAGGAAGCCGATGCGTTTGTGATCGACCGTGGTGAGCCAGCTCACAATACCGGTCTTGTGGTCTGGTCGGGCGAAGATGAGCGAACGTTTGGCCTCGGGAGCATGCTCCTCGTGACCGACAAATTCGGAATTGGTCAGTGATTGATCCATGGCGGGCAAAGTGTAGAGCCGATTATTTTAAACTGTGAAGGTAAGCGACGAGGGCGTGCGCTTCGCTTTCGGTGAATTCGATATTGTGTTCCAGGATCTCTTGCGAGACGGGATCACGGGAGACGTAACCTTTCATCACGACTGGATTCGCGCCGACCTTATGGGCGGTGGATTGAGAGTTGTTAATCCCCTCATACATCTGATTGCCGGGTTTTACCTGATCAGGTTCGGTTATCCATCGATACATGTTGGCCTCGCTGTTTTCCAACAGTCCGCCGGCAATGGTGGTGCGAGCTCCGATGTGAGTGAGGTCGGGACCCATGACACCCATGGCGCCATGACCTCGAACCGCGTGGCAAGTGATGCAGAGTTTTTGCGAAAACAATCTTCGACCATCAGCAATCAACGCTGGGCTTTCTTTCGATTCGTCGACGAATTGTTGCTCGTGCCATTTTCCGAAGGGATCGGCGTCGAATTCCTCGGTCCAGCCAGGCTGGTTGCGACGAAACGAGTAGCTGGCAAATTTTGCTTGAGGCTTTTCGTCGGTCGTGGCCGATACCGTCCGGGCGAGCTGACTCTGATTGATGACCCAACTCGCAAAATCCTCTTCGTTGAGGGCGATGACTCGGAACCGCATCAAGGCATGAGACTCGCCACAGTATTCCGCGCATTGCCCCCAGAAGTAACCGGGTTCGTCGGCTTGAAGCCAGAGGCGATTACCGCGGTTGGGCATCATATCGACCTTACCGGCTAGTTTCGGCACCCAAAAGGAGTGGATCACGTCGGTCGTTCGGAGATTAACCCGAACCGGTCGGCCTGCTGGAATAACTAATTCATTAGCGACCACCAGCGGAGCTTCACCTCTGGTTTCAAGGGGCGCGAGTTCGTAGGGGTATTCAAATTTGAACCACCACTGATAGCCGATGGCATTCACTTCGTAGACGTTTTCGGCATCCTCCGGCACATCATACGTGAACCAGATGCCTTTCATGGTCGGCACGGCGATAATGACGAGCGCCAAGATAGAGGCGACGATTAACCCCATCTCTACGAGGGGATTACCGTGCCCTTGGGGCGGAGTCGCTGCGTGTTCATCTGCATCGCTACGCGCCTTGAATTTGATCGTCGCGTAGGTCAGAAATCCGGCAACGAGCACAAAGATCACCAGCGTGACCCACAGCGTGACGTAGAAGATGTCCAACTGCACCTTCGCAACCGGACCTTTCGTATCGAAGGTGGATTGGTGGCCACTGAGCCAGCCGCCACAGAAAAGTGGCAGCAGGGCAACAAGCAGCGCCGCGGTGAAGCGTCTGAAAGGCCGAGCGGAAGAATTTGAAGAACTCATGAGATCAAATAGACCATGTCCGTTGATGCGGACACAGGAAGACAGATACCCTCCTCATGCGACCGGCCATTTCAAGTTATTATATGAATGGATCTTGATTAGAAGACAGGGCTAATCGTCTTGTGAAGTAAAGTGCATAGCCAAGGGGGGCATCCGATTTCACTGGCGATTGGGGAAATGCTGGATTGCTTCAAAGGGCAATGAAATTCTCAACGATCTCCACTCTGATCCTCTCTGTTTCTGTGCTCGGGCTCACTGCCTGCGGCAAAAAAGAAACGGCAGCGGCTCCCTCCCAGACGGTTAAAGAAACCGCCAAGCCGACCTCCGCGACCGTCGCGGAAGCCGAAAAGCCGATGGCCGATAAGCCTCCGGTAGGCAAAACCGTCAAAGTTATCGCGAACGACACGATGAAGTTTGACGTCACCAAAATTGAGGCTGCTGCCGGTTCGCAACTTACGATCACGCTGGTGAACCAAGGCGCGTTGCCGAAAGCCGCGATGGGACACAATCTCGTGGTGCTCACGAAAGAGGCTAATTCGGGTGCGTTCGCTATGGCGGCCATGACCTCGCCGCAAACCGAATACATCCCAGCTCAAATGAAGGATCAAGTTCTCGCAGCCACCAAAATGCTCGGACCAGGTGAATCCGATTCGATTACTTTCACGGTTCCCTCCGAGCCCGGTGAGTATGTTTACCTTTGCAGCTTTCCTGCTCACTATATGTCTGGCATGAAGGGCATTTTGGTCGTGAAGTAGTTCGGTTTTTAAAGTCGAACATCTAATTTGCAACCGTCCTCCGTCAGGGAGGGCGGTTTTTTGTGTCTCGCGACAAAGACCGTTACCGCGGTTAGGCAGCACTGGGCCACCACTGATACAGAAAGAAGTAGACTAAAACGCCGGTTACACTGACGTAATACCAAATTGGGAATGTCCACTTCGCCCACTTTTTGTGCCGCTCAAAATCACCCTTAATCGCGAACAAAAAAGTGCGAGGCACGAGATAAGCGATGGAGATGGCGAGAATGATGTGAGAGATCAACATCGTGTAGTAAAAGGTGCTAATCGCTCCCTCGCCACCGAAAGGAGTGTGCACGCCTTTCACGAGGATTTTGTGGCTGACATAGCCGACGAGAAAAACGGCTGAGACGGTGCCAGCAGAAAGCATCATCTTGCGATGGGATTTTTTGTTGCCGGATTTGATGAAAATAAAACCAGCGGTCATCAAAATCGTGGCGAGGCCATTCAGGCAGGCGTTTAACGCCGGGATATCTTGTATGCTCATGGGATAAATAGTCGATCGATTACCAAGGCGCCGAGTTGGAGTGGAAGCCATCCAATGGACGCGAGAAACAGTTTGCGGGCGGCCTTGTCTCTCCCTTCAGGCCGCATGAATCTGATCGCACGGATGAGAAACCAGAGCCCAAAAAGCATCGTGGCGCCGAAGTAAAACCAACTGGCTTCGCCGAGCAGGGTGGGGAGCGCACTGACCGCGATTAAGGCGAGGGTGTTGACGAGGGACCACATGGCCACCTTGCCGCCTTCGCTGTCTCGGACCGGAAGCATGGGGAATGAGACCTTGCCGTAGTCCTCTCGGTAGGTCCAAGAAATGGCCATAAAATGAGGAATTTGCCAAAACAAAAGAATTCCAAATAGCACCCAACCGAGAGGTTCCATTCCTCCATGAGCTGCGGCATAGCCAATAAGGGGAGGAAACGCGCCGGCGATCGCCCCGATTTCAGTGCTCCAACGCGAGTAACGTTTTGCCGGGGTATACCAAGCGAGGTAGATGACAATGGTCGCGAGGGCGAAGGTCGCGGCCAACGTGCTGGCGAGGGCGAACAAGATGGCCAACCCCGCGATGCAAAGTCCCCAACCCATTACAAACGCAGCTCCGTCCGGCACTTTGCCGGTTGGGATCGGGCGATCCGAGGTGCGATTCATTTGGGCGTCGGTATCTCGCTCCATCCATTGGTTCAAGGCGGCAACGCCACCAGCACAGGCCGAGGTGCCGACGATGGTCGTGAGGAAATGAGTCCAGTCCCACGGTGCCCTCACCACGAGGTAGCCGACGAGCGCCGTGATCACCGACAACATGCTCAAGCGTGGTTTAGTCAGCTCAAGATAGTCGGAAAATTTCCCCTTGGGCGCGTCGGAGGGGACCACGGTGATTGAGGGAGAATCGGTCATGCCGCGCGGGGAATTGATTTACGATTAGACCAGACTGCCGCCCCGAATGTCGCGGCGAGCAGGCAAGCTCCGACCAGAACGTGGGCGGTGGTGATGTAGGGATCGCGGGTCATCCAGATAGCAGATGCACCCAATGCGATTTGCACAACCAATAGTCCTCCAATTAAGCCAGCAGTTAACCTTAATCCGCCGCCCACCCTGGAATCGCGCCAAATAGCGTAGATAAACCCGCCCAGCGCGACCGTGAGCACCAACGCCATAGCTCGATGGGCAAAGTGGATGCACACTTTGAAATTCCAGATCGGAGGCAGCAAATTTCCCTCCGGGGTGCTCATCGGAAATGTCGGGATCGCTAGGCCCGCGTAGCTGTGCCGCATCACGGCTGCGACCGCGAGTTGCAGCAGCAGCAGTCCGACACACCAGCGGCCCCACCGCACGATGTTGCCGGAGATGGCCGGACCCTGCCAGTTGATCCAGCGACGGGACAAAACCATCGCGATCGCCAGGAGGGTGCAGACGTAGATTTGGGCGAGGCCGGCGTGAACCATGGCAAACAGTCGACCGACGCTGGTTTCGATAGATTCAATATGGAGATGATCGAAGAGCACTCGGAGGCCCCCGATCAGGGCCTGGGTGAAAACGAGCACGACGGCGAATAGGGCGAGGTTACGGACCCACGCTCGATCCTCGCGGGCCCAGACGAGGAGCCAGATTGCGATGGTGATGAATGCCATGAGCCCAGCGCTGAGCCGATGCGAGTGCTCGGCGAACATCATGATATCGGAGAGCCAACCGTCGGGATTGAGCGATCCGTTGGAGAGGGGCCAGTCCAAGAATGCCATGCCGGCGCCGATACTCGTGGTGAAGGCGCCGAGCATAATCAACACAAACACCCAAACCCCGCCGATGGCGGCGAACCAGGCGACTTCGGGCTGATATTCTGATGTGCGGGATGATTTGAAGCGTGCGATCATGACGTATTAGACGAAATTAAGTCGGTAAGAACGAAACCATTACTTACGGCATTCGATTTGACAATTCCCGGTGCCGAGGAATCCGTAAGTTCGTGTTTCTCCGAATCTCTCGCATTAGTTTATCTGCAGGCCTGCTCGGGTTTTTCCTGTTCGGCGCCGGTCTGGGTTGTCAGCGAAAAGAAGCGGAGGAAAAATCAGGAACCACTCGAACCGAGTTGTCGGGATTGCCGCTGACCGGACAAATCATTCGCGTTGATCAAGAGCGGGGAACCTTGCTCGTCGATCATGATGAGATTCCCGATTTCATGCCGGCGATGGTGATGGAGTTTGAGGTGGGAGAGGGCGATTTAGCGAATGCGGTAGAAGGCGCTCGGATAAGTGCTCGGTTGATCGAAGTCGACATGGGGCAATACCGCCTCGATCACATTTGGCGGATTGATGATATCGATTCTTCGAGAGTGGGCGTGGCGGCGGCGTCCCTGCGGGAGGACACTAATATTCGGGGCAGCAAGGCTTACCGGTCGGTGGGAGAAAATCTCCCCAGTTTTGCGCTCTATGACCAAACCGGGGCCGTGGTGGACGCCTCGCGTTTTCGAGGTAAGAAGATCCTGCTCAATTTTATCTACACCCGTTGTCCGATCGCGACGATGTGCCCGGCAGCGGTGTCTCACATGATTGCGGTGCAAACCGCCGTGGCTGAGGCAGAACGAAGCGACGAGCTGGCGCTGATCTCGATTACTTTCGATCCCGAATACGATACTCCGGGAGTGCTCCGAGAGTATGCGGAAGTGCGGGGCATCGATACGAGTAACTATCACTTTTTAACCGGACCGGAATCGGCGATTAGAGATTTGCTCACGCAGTTTGGTGTTTTGGTGGGTGAAATCGATGGGCCTTTGATCAAGCACACGTTGGCGACGCTACTCATCGACAAAAATGGCCGGATTATCGACCGCGCGGATGGCAGCAAATGGGATACCCAGCAGTTCGTGAGGAAGATTTTACGATGAGTGTTGTCACTGATACCAACGCCCTAAATCCGGGCCAAAAACTCCAAATCTTTGCGCTCACCGCAGCAGCGATTCTGGTCTTCGCATTTTTTCGTTGGCTGCCCACGGGTACCAATCTGAGCCACGGCGATTTTCGTTTAGAGGGCGATAACGTGCTCGAATTTTGTGATCCGGCGGCGCCCCAGTTTTTACCCGTTACGACGGCTCGATCTCCCGTCGAATTGGCCGTTATGCCGAATTCAATCCAATCGGGAGCGCCGACGGATTTTACGTTTACGCTGACGACTTCATCGGGAAAATTAATTACCCCGGTCGATCTGCTGGTGGCGCACACACGCAAGCTGCACTTGATGGTTGTTGACCCAACGCTGCAGGATTATCAACACCTGCATCCCGAGGCCGGAGTAGACCCCAGTGAATGGAAGGTTTCATTCACCCCGAAGCTGGCAGGAGACTATCGCGTGTTTGCCGACTTTACCCCCACCGCCACCGCGCGAGGGCTCTACGCCAGTGCGGACATCGCCGTCGCAGGCGAAGTTTCCGAATCGAACCTGCCGAAGAATTGGACGGCGGAAGCAGGAGATTTTCATTTCGAGTTGTCAGCGAAATCTCTGCCGATGCGAGCAAGAGAACCGATTTACCTGACTTTGACCATTCGCCATCACAGCGGCGACGACGTGACGATGGGGGAGGTCATGGGCGCATTCGCTCACTTGGTGGCGTTTGATCGGGAGCGAACGGGGTTTGCCCATCTCCATCCGCAGGAAACTGATCTGGCACAGGCGCTTGATCCGGCCGCGCCGGTGCTTCATTTTCAAGTGACGATTCCTCAGCCTGGACGGTTCGTAATATGGGCGCAAATGGTGCTTGATGGGGAGGAAATCTTTGTGCCGTTTTGGTTCGAGGTGGAGCCCTAGGGCGTGTCTGGGGAAGGCACCAGCCCACTGCTTTGCGCTTCGAGTGAACGAGGAACTGCGCTGGGCCGTTGTTATCCCCCGGCGGCCTTGACCGAGCACCCGCCTTGGCCGAGCACTCATTCTCGCTCCCGCTGGCCCGGTGACCTTCCCGGACACACCCGTTAGCGGGAAACGATATCGTCGGTCGTGAATCTCTGACGATCAGCGCCGTCGGACCTCAACTCCATCTCCGTTCCGCTGAGCTGATGGAAGAAGAGAGGTATGCCCCAGCGGTCACAGAGCTCGCCGCGAGAATTGATGGCGGGGTGATCAGGTGGGATAAAGACGAGTTTCCAGATATTTCGCCCCGTCAACGCCGCCGTGATTTCCCGGTTCGTTCCGCTGGGATTGCCACTGCCGGACCCACGTCGTTGCCATGCGCGAAAGACCGTTTGAATCGTGTCTAAATCTTGTTTTGTGTTGCCCGACGGAAGTGTTCAAACCGTGCCCGACAAGGCCATCTGCGATCGGGTCAGCGCCGGTGATCAGAAACGCATTGTGACGTTCGGGGATGACTGAGTTTGCGGGAGTCGGGCGAATTGTCGTTTCGGTCGATACGTCAGCCGGATCCGATTGATGGCGAAGTGTACGTAAGCCGATAAGGAGGACGGCGACCAATCCACCAGCGACTAACCAGGCGATCTTTTTCATCGGGACATGAAGCCGAGATCGCGGGAGGGAAACCGGCCGATGTTAGGAAAAACGATGGGGAGATCGGTATCGCTGACCCCAAACCACCGGGCTAAGGTCGCGGCGTATTCGTCCACGCTGGTGGTCGGAATCCAGCGTCCGTGCTCGGTGTCGTCCGGGCCATTGATGGTGAGGTCCGGCATGGTGCCGTAGAGGTCGCGACCACGGACTGCTCCCCCCATCACGAGGTCAGCCGTGGTCGGATCCGTTGCCGTTACTCAGGTGAGTGCGACCGAAGTCAGCGGCGGTGAATGTGGTCACATTGTTTTGTAGTCCGAGAACCGCCGTCTCGTCGTAGAGCGCCTTCATGGCATCGGACAATTCCGTGAGGAGGTTGGCATGGGCGCCGATCAAGACATCATGCATATCGAAGCCATCGATTTCAGCGAAAAAGACCTGACGCTTCAGCCCCAATTGAGACCGCGCCCCCATTAGATGAGCAATCATCTTAAGCTGCTGACCTAAGGGAGTGGCGGGGAATGTGGTCGTCGGCGCAGGCACCGTTTGCAGGGCGGCTCCGAGTCGTTCACTGTTCTCCAAGGCACGCTCGGAGGTCTGGCCGAAGGCCGAGCGAAATAAGTTGGGATCACCGTCCTTGAACATACCGCGCATTGCATTGAGCCGCGCCGTCGAGGATTGATCATCGGCATCCTCGTGCCACCACAGCGAGGGAGCACCCTCTTCTGAAACGGAAAACTGTGCAACCTGGTTGCCGACTTGAAAACTGTTGTTGCCGGCCAATGAGATCGCCATGGAGATTTGGTTGTTTTCATTGAAGGCGTTGGTCAGATCAGCTAGACGGCCGCCCCAACCCGTCACGGAAGGTCGATCGGGCACACTGGTTTGCCACTGCAGGGCTTGATCGCTGTGCGAGAATAACTGGTTCGGCAATGGCACCGATTGCGCTAGGTATTGAGCTCGAGTGGTGGGAACGACCAAGGTGCCGACGTTGGCCATGAGGGCGACCTGTCCGGACACGAACAGATCGCGCATCGAGGTGAGAGAGGGATGCAGTGCCCAGGCGCAACCATCCGTAGTGGTTGGGTTGATACCAAGCAGGTTGGCTTGAGGCAGGGCGAGGCTGCTCCGGGCCCGGGCGTAAGCGCGATAACCGCTGTTGTCGCGGGGAATGATCAGGTTGTCATTGTCATTACCGCCGGAGAGGAAGAGGCAGACCAACGCCTTGTAGTCGTCCTCCATCGCACCGGTAGGGCTGGGCTGAACGTTGCTGTCGGCGGCGGCGCCGAGGAGTCGTAATTGCGACATGGCCGAAAGCATGCCGGTGGTGCCAACAGCCTTGCAGCATTGTTGGATGAAGTGGCGACGGGAGTGAGGATTCATGGGAAAATCGGGGTTAGTTTTGCACGGCGGCATCGGGGGAGGTTGCGACGAGATAAATGAGAGAGCTTACCGTCCCGAGGGCATCTACCCACGGAGGCATTTCCGTCATGGCTGGGAGTATCCGAGCGCGAGAATCGCGGGAGAGTGATCCCGCACAAAAGAGAAGGTTCAGTTCATCGATGATCTTCTCCGGCTGGGTCCAGAGGGGCAGTAGGTTGGAGAGATCCATCAGGGGGACGCCTTCTTCCGCTCGCTCCTCCGCGTCCATCAAGGTGGAGAACGCATAGACCGACAGGCGATTGGGGACTCCAATAGCGGTGGTGTCGGTGGTGATTTGCATTTCCGGTGCCACCAATCCGCTGGCGGCGAGATCCCCCACCGGCACGTAGTTGGGGCGGAAGAAATTGAACACCGTTCGCGCAGCTAAGGGGGCTTGGTCGATCTCCTCGTCAGCATAGTTGTATTGGAGCCGACCGTTGGGTATCTGGACATTCAGGGCGCGTAACATCGCCGAGACGCGCAGTCGCGGTTCCTTGAGTTTACCGAAATTGGGTTGAGCGGCGGTTTCGCTAGATCGGGCTTCGTGATCGAGTAGGATAGCTTTCACGACTGCGCCCAGATCACCGCGCTGCCCCGCGCCATTGTCCTCGAACGCCTGCGCGACGCGATAAACGTAACCGGGGCTCGGGTTGCTGGTCACCAAACGCTGGATTAGACGACGGACTAAGAATGGACCGGTATTCGGATGATTGACGAGAGTGTCCAGCGTGTCACGGACATCAGCAACCGCACCTTGGCCGGCGGGCAGGGCGCGACCGGTCACGATGACTTTAGGTCCGCTGTCATGGAAAGTAGGATACGGTCGCATAGGTTTTGAAAACGCCTCCTCGGCGAGATAGAATTCGTCTTCGCTCGCGTCCGGGTCAGCAAATCCCCAGCCCGTGAAAACCTTGGCCGTTTCGGTGATGACCATCTGATCATAAGTCGGAATGGGCAGACCGTTACCATCGAGCTTGATCGTGCCATCGGGGTGCAGTTCAACGAGACCAATGGAGAACAGCTGCATGATTTCGCGGGCGTAATTCTCATCGGGCACCGCGCCAGTTTGGGGGTTGGCCTTGGCGTTCTGGAGATGGCTGAGGTAGACCCCCATCAGCGGGTTGAGGGTCACTTCCTCCAGGAGGGTGCGGTAGTTCCCGAAGGCGTGTTTGGCCAATAGGTCGTAGTAGCACGCGGTCTCGCCTTGGAAGTTGCCTATCGTATCGTTTCTATCCGATATTACCAAGATTTGGCTCAAAGCGAAAGCCACGCGCTGACGAAGTTGATCATCATTTTTCAAAACGATCTGCCACCACGCATCCATGCGGTGCTCGCGGTTGACCAAATCAGACGGTAGTTCGGGATCAACGACAGGGTTGGCCTGCGACTGAACGGTGGCGTGCTGAAGGTGGCTACTCGCGGGAGCGGCTATCTGGGCATCGATCCACTGGGCGTAAGTCTGGCTCATCATGAGACTAATGGACCCGCGCGTCGGACCGAAGGTGGTTTGGGTTAGAAAGCGCGCCGCGTCGGCTTCCGTAGTCGGTGCGGTTGGGGCCGCTGGAGGGGCGACGGGAACTCGGAACGACGCCGATGCATCGTAGCGCCGCGGTGCCGGAGAGCTCACCGGTCGGGTGGGATGCGGTATCGACCGTCGCGAAAATGCGGCCTTGTTGCAGAGCCGTGATAATGTCGCTGGCCGAGAAAGGTCCGGTTGGGGATATCGTCCATTGCGTATTGGCAGAATCACTACTCGGAAGTCGCACCAATAGGGTGCCACTTTGGCCAGGGTCACCTAGCCGCAGATAGGCTGCCGTCACTGGTGAGCTCAGATTGGCAAACCGTGCGCTGATGGTGAGAGAGCTGTTGTCCGAGGCGAGCTTCAACGCGACGGTGCCGTAAGCACCGGAAGCACTCGTCTGCGGGGCGAGGTTGGCGAAGTAGAGAGCTCCGGATTGATAGAAGATTGTGACCTCCGCCGCACTCCCCTCGCCAACGAGGTAACCCGGGCCGTTCGCGACAGATACGATGACGTTGCGGCTAAACGAACTGACCTCGGTATTGGCGTAGGGTTTGATCTCAATGCGGGTGGAGGATTGGCCCGCCGGGATTGTAATCTTCGCGGGCAAACTCACGTAGTCCGTGCCGGCTCGAGCCGAACCGCGGCGGCTTAGCCGTAACGATGCAGAAGGAAACTGATATTGTGGTGTATTAAGGGTAAATGCGAAGGGAAATCAGGATGAGAAGCAGGGGCGGTTTCCGACTGCATCGCAGTT
>Ga0075109_1000220_pt1 | contig 39960 bp, 34 predicted proteins | sample AntAceMetag02UKD_FD_69798 | JGI IMG/M metagenome (GOLD analysis project Ga0075109, IMG submission 69798) | Saline lake microbial communities from Ace Lake, Antarctica - Antarctic Ace Lake Metagenome 02UKD | ecosystem: Environmental > Aquatic > Non-marine Saline and Alkaline > Saline | place...
CCGTCTCGCCAAAAACTCCTTCAACCAAAACGTAATAGGTTCCGCCATTTGGTAGCACGGTAATTGTGCTAAAATTCGCGTCCGCTCCCGAATCATCATTGAAAGCGAGAAGTCTGCCTTCCGCATCATAAACCGTGCCGTAAGTGTCAGTCTCGCCTGAGGTGGAAACCAGCATAGCGGCCTCTGCGGCGACTTCGATCCGGAAGAAATCGAAATCCCACGGGTTGATCGTGCCCGTGAGAACTTGGCCGATCGAGACTGGTGTGGCCGTGGCAAAGAGTCCCCCATGGTCGTCGTTGTTCCCCGAACCCCCTTCCGGCCCATCCGTGTCGTAATTCAGCTTCACTCCCCCCAAATCATCGGCTTGCAACTCATCAATATCGGAAATGAATGAGTTCATCAACGCATCAACGTCTTGGAGCTCTTCATCGGGATGCCCCAACCCCAGCAAGTGGCCCACTTCATGTAGAAAAACCCGGCGAAAATCCTCCGTGGTTTGAAAAAGCTCTCCTCGGTAGGAATCCCACGCGTAAGTCGAATTCATGATAATATCCGACTCGCGGCGATTTTGACCATTGCTCACCCACGTCAAGGTGATGCCCAACGCATCGCCGAACTCGTCGCCGTAAACCTCATCCGAGAAAAAGACATTATTGAAACCGTTGTCTCCTCCTTGGGGCGCCTCCGACTCGTCAACTCCCACGAGCTGCGTTCGCTCCATCGCTGCGTTCCAGGTCGCCAACACATCCAAGGCCAAAGCATTCCAAGACGTGGTTCCATCAACAAGCACCCGGCCTGGGGCTCCAAGTTGGAGCTCAATCTGCACCGTTCCATCCGGCCACGCCGACCGATTCGAAACGAAACCGAAGCCAACGGAGGTCACGGCCAGGCCCAGCAGAGTGACCGCGAGGCGACGACTATTTCGTTCACTCATTGCGTCCGTTTCTTTGCTGTTCTCGATCAATGGCCGCGGCAAAATCCGCCAGCGAGGTCCGGAGGTTTGCCCGCGCAACCGCGTCTCCCGCCGAGCCCAAAGCCGGCGAAATTCCCGCAAACTCTCGCACCGCCTCACCACGCTCCCTCGTGATGTAATCGATCCCGGAACCCGCATCCCGGTGAATTCCGAATCGACCATAACTCCACCCGACCAGCGGACAAACCGTGCGATTATTGCCCTTCACAAACAATACCACGCGCTCCCCTTGACTAAATTTCGGCATGCCGTCCACGCGCAGTGCGCGACCGTTCATCTGCCCCCCCAGAAAGTGTAAGTCTAGGTGATCGCCTTCCACCGCTTTGCCCATCGATGTTTCGATTCGTAAAGAGACCTTCGTGCGAATGACCGGACGCCCGCGATAATCTTCCGTGTAAACCGACACCTTAACCACTTCGCCCTGCAGAATCGCATCCGCCTCGTGCACCATTTCGGAAAATGAGGGACTGCGCACAGTCGTTGCTCGGACGATATCTGGGGCGAAAACCATTAGACCCACCAAATAGAACCAAGGCATCACCGATAATTTCCACTGATGAAAATGACCAAAAGATCGGCAGGAGTAATTTGTAGTCATAACGGGCGAGAAGGCGTTGCCAGCGAGAAACCTTTACAGCTATTTAGCGAATCAAATCATTCTTATACTCCTAAATAACATCATGTTACGAAAAATATAGGGTATTTAACCTACCTAAAATGAGGTAATGTCCCTACGGAAAAATTTCAATTAGGTCCCGCGACGCGGCCCCATGCCCCCTCCCCTACGCGAGCGGTCAGTCGTCAACGACCTTGTTACGCGGATGGAATTTGGCGTGATGATCGACCAATCGCTTTTCTTCGACTGCCGTGTAAATCTGAGTCGTGCCGATATCGGCATGTCCGAGCATCTCTTGAATCGCGCGGAGATCTGCTCCGCCCGAGAGCAAATGCGTCGCAAATGAATGTCGCAGCAAATGCGGCTTCACTGGCTTGGTAATTCCCGCCTTCAATGTGCGGGTCTTAACCATCAGCCAAGCCGTTTTCCGCGAAATCGCCGTGCCCCGGCTACTTAAGAACAACTGGCTCCCCGTCTTCTTCGGCCGCACGAAATGAGGGCGTCCCGCATCAAGATAAGTTTGCACCGCCCCGATCGCCGTATCCCCCACCGGCACTATCCGCTCCTTCGAGCCTTTTCCAAACACCCGCACAAACCCGTTCTCCATGTCGAGTTGCTGTAACATCAAGCCACACAACTCCGACACCCGCAGTCCGCTCGAATAAAAGAGCTCAAGCATCGCTCGGTCTCGCAGCCCGATAGGATCGCCTCCATTGGTCGCATTCAATATCTGCTTCAATTCGGCCACGGTTAGCGTCTGGGGAAGTTTTCTCCGTAATTTCGGGCCGGTGACCAACTCGGTAAAATCGTCCGGACGCGTGCCTTCGTGCACGAGGTGCCGCGCAAACATCCGCAGCGCCGAGAGCTTTCGGGCTGAACTCGAAGCCGCCAGTTTGCGATCTTCCAACGAACGGGCCCACGCCGCCGCATCTTCTCGACTCACTTTGCGCCAATCCCCCCGTCCTTGCTCCGATAAAAAAGCGGCCGCCTGCCTCAAGTCACTCTCGTAGGCCTCAACGGTCTTCGCCGATCGTCCACGCTCCAAACTCAGCGAAGCTCCAAAGTCGGATATCGCTTCCTCCATCTCCGGAGGTAATTCGGTCGGTTCAGACACAGGACTTGGAGCCATCACCGGGCACCGTGATCAGAACCCCGCTTTTGCGCAAGATCCCGGTCTAAGAACCGCGATCTTCCGCCCTGCTCTAATCACCCCACGCAGGTTGAGGCACCGGAGCAGCTTAGCGCCGGCGTCCGCCGCCACCACGGGGACGGAATCCACCGGGAGGTGGCGTGCGCATACGATAGGTAATGCGTGCCTTCTCCAAGTCATAGGGACTCATCTCCATTTTCACCGTATCGCCTGCCGCGATCTTGATGAAATGCTTGCGCAGTTTTCCCGAAATGTGAGCAAGAACCTGATGTCCATTCGCCAACTCCACTCGAAACATCGTGCCGGGGAGCACAGATACGATTTTACCCTCAACTTCGATCGAGTCTCCGTCAGGCATGGGTGCAGGCCATAAGGCCAAGGGTCAGGTGTTCAGTCATAAGCATCGATTGGTGCGCAAAAGCCACTTGTAAGCCAAGGATCCTACCGATTAGTCAAGGCTTTACTCAATCGAAACCAATGACGTCCCCCTCCAACACCCCCATTCCCTGCCCATTTGAAAAGCGGTTTCCATCCCAGTTGGTGCGTGACGATGAGTTTTTTATGAGCCTCGCCTTCAATCAAGCCATCGACGCCTGGCGACAGGATGAGGTCCCCATTGGCTGTGTAATCGAGCGCGACGGCGAAGTCATTGCGGCCGCCCATAATACCGTCGAACACGGCGAAGATCCGACTGCCCACGCTGAAATGCTTGCGATCACCCAAGCCGCCGCCGCCATCGGCAACTGGCGACTCGAGCGCTGCACCCTCTACGTCACTAAGGAGCCCTGTCCCATGTGTTCCGGGGCCACCCTCATGTCCCGCCTTCAACGGGTAGTCTATGCCGTTCCTGACCCCAAAATGGGCTGTTTAGGGGGCGCGACCAATCTCAACGAGTTAGAACGGATAAACCACCGCTGCGAACTCACCTCCGGCGGAGTGCTGGAGGGCGAATGCCGGGATTTGATTCGAGCCTACTTTAAACTGAAACGAAAGGACCCACCGACCGAATCCTCAGCTGATGGTTGACGATTAGCGCCCAACCCAGCAGGTTGATCCTTCACTTCAACCCGAAGAAATATATTCTATTATGGCCTACACCCTCCCCGCCCTCACCTACGCCGCCGATGCGCTCGAACCACATTTCGACACTCGCACGATGGAAATTCATCACGGCAAGCATCATGCAACCTACATCGCCAAGTTGAACGGCGCCCTCGAAGGGCACGACGATCTTGCCGGAAAGTGCATTAAGGAACTCATCGCCGACTTGGCCTCCGTTCCCGATGCCATTCGCGGCCCGGTTCGCAACAATGGTGGCGGACATGCCAATCACGCCTTCTTCTGGTCCATTCTTGGCCCAGGCAAGGGCGGCGCCCCTTCCGGAGACCTCGCTGCTGCTATCGACGCCTCCTTCGGCTCATATGATGCCATGAAGGAACAATTCGCTGCCGCCGGCGTGGGCCGCTTCGGTTCCGGCTGGGCGTGGCTCTACGTGAACGCAGAGGGCAAACTCGCCATCGGCTCCACGGCCAACCAAGACAGCCCGCTAATGGGTGCAGGCGTCGCCGGCATCGCGGGCACACCTGTCATCGGCCTCGATGTCTGGGAGCACGCTTATTACCTCAACTACCAGAACGTCCGTCCGGCCTACATCGCCGCCTTCTGGAATGTCGTTGATTGGGAGGCTGCCGCGGCGAACTTCGCTGCCGCGACCGCCTAAGCCCCCGCTTACCTTTCGAAACAAAAAGCCGTCCCATTTCGTGGGACGGCTTTTTTGGGCTTTCGACCTGCGGTCGAACCCGCGGACTTCGCGAATCAGTCGCTACTTTACCTGGAGGTCATCGGAACCAGCCGACTCGGCATCCTTCGCGTATTCTTGCTTATTATACAGCCAAGCGAGGCTCTTGCGAATATCGTCGCCGATCAGGGTGACCGTCGGGATGAGGAGCAAGGTGATGAACGTCGCAAAAATGATTCCCCAGCCCAATGAAATGGCCATTGGAATCAGGAAGAGCGCCTGCACGCTGCTCTCGAACATCAGCGGTAGCAGCCCGAAGAACGTGGTCAGTGAGGTGAGCAAAATCGGCCGGAAGCGTTTCACTCCCGCCAGGCGGACAGCTTCGCCCAGGGGCATACCTTCCTTCACCTTGCGATTCATGAAATCAACCATCACCAGTGAATCGTTCACCACGACGCCGGAGAGCGCGAGAATACCCAACAAGGACAGCATCGTGACCGAAGCCGCCGGATCATTGGCCGCCCCGATAAGGCCGTAGATAAAGGACATCACGTTATGGCCCAAAATAGCCCCCACCACGCCGAACGGAATCGCTGCCATCACGATGAATGGCTGGAAGTAACTCTTGAACGGAATAGCCAACAACACGTAAACCGCGATCAGCACGAAGATGCAGCCGTTGATGAACTCGTCATTGTTGTCCCGAGTCTCCGCCGCCCGACCTTCCAAGGACACCTGAACGCTCGGATAATCGCTTAAGATAATGGGCATGAATTTTTCCAGAACCTCCGCCTCAATCGCATCAACATCGACCGTTTCGGTATCACCTTCCGCACTCACGCGCACGATGCGATTGCGGTCTACCCGACGAATCGACGGCAGCGCCTTACCCGGCACGACTCGAGCCACTTCCTCAAAGGGCACTTCTTGGCCGGAGCTCGTGCGAATCATCATGCGACTGAGCGCCCCCAGTGAGCGACGAGCTTCCAACGGGTAACGCACCATCACGCGCACATCGTCCCGGCCACGTTGGATGCGCTGAGCCTCAGTGCCGAAGAACGCTTGCCGCACCTGCGTAGCGAGGTCCTGCGCCGTGATCCCCAGATGAGAGGCCTGCGGCTTGAGTTCGAGTTCCAACTCCTGATTGGCCGTCTCAAAAGAATCCTGAATATCATAGAGCCCCGGAAATTCCCTCAATTTCTTTTGCACCGCTTTGGAGACGGCCACGAGATCCTCGATTTTCGGGCCCACCAATTGGATCGTCATCGCTCCGCCCCCCCCCCGGGCAAACGAGAAATTGAGTTGTTCTGCCTCCGGCACCGGACCGACGCGGTCCCTCAGTTCAAACGTCAGATCACGACTGTTCACCGCCAGACTGCCATCGTCAGCGGTGATCAGCTCGATCACGACTTCACCGATTTCTGCGACACCAGCCACGGCTCCCCCGCGGCGAAATCCACCGCCAAAGGGTTGCCCCCCCGAGGTCGCAAAAATGTTGTCGATCACATCATACCCATACCGTTCCCGGTAGTCCGCCTTCATCGCCAAGGCTTCTTTCTCAACCCGACGAATAATCTTATCGGTTTTTTCGATGTCAGTTCCCACCGGCATCTGTAAAGTCACGGTCACCGAATCGCGCGGAATATTGGGGAAAGGACTCCACCGAATATGCCCGGAAAACAGCGCTCCCACGAATACAATGAAGAGTCCGAGAAAGGCCGAGGCTGCCGCGTATCGATACTGCAGGCACCGCTCCAACACGGGTCGGTAAACCCCCAGAATGAATTTCTCCAGACCATCGGCAAAAAAGCGTTGAAACTTCGATAAGAAATTCTTCGAAGCCGCCTTACCCAAACCTCGGCAATGTTTAAGGTGAGCCGGCAGGATAAGCTTCGATTCGATCAAGGAAAATAGCAGCACGGGAATCACCACGATAGGAATCTGTTTGAAAAAATTCCCTCGGAATCCCGACAACACACTCAGCGGATAAAACGCCACGATCGTCGTGAGCACCCCGAATAAAACTGGGATCGCGACCTCCTTGGTGCCCTTGATTGAAGCCGTTAAGGAATCCTCGCCCGACTGCATGTGTTGGAAAATATTTTCCCCCGTCACAATCGCATCATCGACCACGATACCGAGCACCAGAATGAAGGCGAACATCGTGATGAGATTCAGCGAAACGCCCCAGAGCGGGAGCAAAAAGAATGCCCCCGAGAACGCGATTGGCACTCCCAGTGCGACCCAGAAAGCCAACGATGGGCGCAAGAAAAGTGACAAGATCACTAGCACCAAAATATAGCCAAAAATGGCGCTATCGATCAAGGTATCCAGGCGAGCCTCGATCCGGGCGGAGTCGTCCTGCCAATAATCCAACTGAATCCCCGCGGGGAGAATCTCTTGCTTCGCGGTGACGAAGGTTTTCACCGCCTTACCGATTTCGAGGATGTTCTGATCACCGGTGCGGAACACATCAATCGCCACCGCCCGTTGCCCGTTGAATTGAGGGTTCACCGGAATCTCATCGAATCCATCGGTGACCAATCCGATGTCGCCTAGGGTGATCCGCGTGCCGTCTGGATTGGTGATAATTGCGATCTCCGCAAACTCATCCTGCGTGTAGGCTTGCTGCGAAGTGCGCAACAGGACGTTGCCGCCTTCGGTGCGAATACTCCCCGCCGACAAGTCGATGGAGTGGGTGCGAATCGCGCGCACCACTTGGTCAAACGTCAGCCCGTATTTACGTAAATCCGCTTCAAGCACTTCGATCGAGATTTCGTAAGGCCGCACGGCTTTGAGCGAAGCGATGGTCACCTTCTCCAACCCCGAAATCTCCTCTCGCAGGCCTTCGGCAAAAATCTTCAAATCGCGTTCGCTCAGGTCTGCTGCAACCACGACCGTAATCACGCGTTCCCGCCGATCCCCGATACTGACTTGAGGTCGTTCCGCCTCCACCGGAAACGTCTGAATCGTGGAGACCCGATTGGTCACATCATCCAGGGCCTCGCCCAAATCATAATTATCTTCAATCTCCAACGAAACCGAACCGGCGTTCGCCGTCGCTCGGCTTTGCATTTCCTTAAGCCCCTCCAGATCGAAGAGAGCCTCTTCCAATCGCACCACGATGGACTCTTCGGTCTCAGTCGGAGTCGAACCTCGGTAGGTCACTTGCACGTTAATTACCCGGGATGGGTAATCGGGAAACTCCTGCAGAATCATCTTGTTAAACAGCGAGTAGGCGCCGGATCCCAAGATCGCCGCCATGAGGATATTTGCGGCGACGCTATTACGGGTAAACCATTCTATCAACTTGTGCATCAGGTGCCTTTGTTTGGGGGGATTCTAAAAAAACTAATTTAGCGACCGCGACCCGCGGGTAATTCGATCCCGTTGTCTTCGGCCCATTCGCGGATCTCCGCCATGACGGGTCGCATTTTCGAGCGGTCGCCGCTTTCGGCTGCCGCCATGGCTTCATCCAATTTCGATTTGAGTTCAGCCGGCAAAGGTTTGTCGGCGGGGATCGCGTCCAACAGCGCTCCCGCAATCCCCCCGGCACCGCCGGCACCACCGGTTCCACCGGGTCCACCGGCAGTCGGAGGAGGACCACGACGCACCGGGGCCGCCGCTGCTTCTCCCTCCGCGGGCAAATCACTTTCCAACACCGCTCGCACGGGGTATTCTTCCAGCGCGAGAGGCACTTGAGTGAGACAGAGCAGATCACCTGCTTTGAGGCCCCCGTTGACCACCGCGACGTCGTCGGTCTCCCAAGCGATCGAAACTGCTCGGCGACGTAGGACGTCACGACCATCGGAATTATCGACGACTAAAACATAGGAGTTTTCCCGCAAAAGACTCCGAGGAATCACAAACACATTGTCCAAGGTCTTGCCGGTAATTTCTGCTTCGACAAATGAACCAATTTTCAGCGGAGGGCGTTCATTTGCGGTGCGGCCGTAGGGATTCCGAATCTGGGCGACCACGAACAATTGGCGACTACGGGTATCAACCGCGCCTTCGGCTCGCGACACTCGGCCTCCCCAACGGTAGGTTTCTCCCGCCACCTCCAAAGAAAGTAAAACGGCCGGCCCCTCCGCCAGGGTCGGATTCTCACCGCGGTAAATCGCCGGCATATCCAGATAGGAATATTGCGTGGCGGTGAGAGGCAGACGGACTTCCGCCACGTCGACCGCAAAAACGCGGGCCAATTGATTTCCCGGCGAAACATACTGCCCGACATCGACATTCTTGGACAATACCCGGCCGGCGAAGGGAGCGCGGATTGACGTGCGTTCGAGGTTTCGTTGGGCGTTATTTACCCGCGCCTCGGCCGAGGCCAGAGCCGCCGCGGCCTGTTTGAGCTGCGGCTCGCGCAGCGTGAGTCTGCCCGCCGTCGTGTTGGGGTTAAGTCGCTCCCAATCTCGCTTGGCCTGGGCGGCCCGAGCCTCTTCTTCCGCTACCCGCAGATCGGCCTGCGCGTAAGCTCCGTCGGCTACAATCAATTCCGTCTCGTAATCGCTCTTGTCGATCTCGATCAGAACCTCGCCTTCCTCGAAAAATGCGCCCTCTTGAAAATTTCGTCCGATCGATACAATGCGTCCCCGCACTTCCGGGATCAAGTTGCTGGTGGTCCGGGCCTGCACTGAGCCTTGGGAGTGCAACACGATTTCATAACTCGAAAGAGCCACGGGACGCACCACCACTTCTTTGGCGGGCGCCTGGAACTGCCGCCGAGGGGCTTCCTTTTGGAAGACAATCATCAAGTAAGTGGCACCACCCGCGATCGTGAGGATGATGACGGGGAGCAGGATTTGCAGAGCTCGTTTCATGGAAAATTAGTTTTCTTCGGCTGGTTCGAAGGAGAAGCCCCCGCCCAAAGCGAGGTAAAGATCGATGCGGCTTTGGATGCGCCGGTTGGTCGTGGTGATGAGAGACCGCTGGGCGTTGATGGAACGCCGCACGGAGTCGAGTGCGGTCGTGATATCCACCAATCCGCTTTCGTATTGCTCCCACGCCAACCCTTCAGCCGCGAGTGACTCTTCCGCCGCGATTTCCTGCAATTCGAAATCCCTTGAATAGGAACTCTGCTCGCTCAGAGCGACTTCGACTTCCTTGAACGCGGTTAACGCGGTATTCGTGAAATTGGCGATGGCCAATCGGTGATTCGCCTCCGCCCGTTCCTTATTCGCTTTCAATCGGCCACCCTGAAAAAGTGGTTGGGAAAGGTTCCAGACTCTCGACCAAACGCGCCGTCCGTCCAGGTCGAGCAAATTATCCGCGAGTCGGTCGCTGGTTCCCCGCGTCAGCGTAATCGAAAGGTTGGGTAACATCGCCTTCTTGGCTTCAAATTTACGCTGTTGCGCCGCGGCCAAACCACGTTCGGCCGCCATCACATCAGGCCGACGTAACAAGAGATCTGTCGGCAAGCCCGCTGGCACCGTGTAACCGATTTCGGGCCAGTCTTTGGCGACCGCGAGTTCCCCCTTGGGGTAGCGCCCCAAGAAAATCTCCAAGTTCCGCACCGACTCGTCACGATTGCGCAATCGCAATTCGTAGCTGCTCGCCGCGGAAGCGAGATTGGCTCGAATCAAACGCACATCCAAGGCGCTGCCGATTCCCCGCTCAAAACTCTCCTCCACAATGCGTTGGCTGGTGTTGAACGCATCCAAAGTTCGCTTCGCCAGGTCCAGCTGCTGTTCCGCTTCGATCGCGTTATACCAGGCCTGCGCGGTGCGCCCCGCGATCGACAAGCGAGTCGCCTCAAAATCAGCCAGTGCCGCCTCCGCGTCCGCCAAATCACCTCGATAGCCGTTTCGCAACTTCCCCCACAAATCGATTTCCCAATTAAACCGCCCCGTTAATGAATAGGATCGATTCACCGGCGTCTGCTGGATTCCGGAGGACGCATTGCGACGAGATTCATTCTTGCCAACGCTTCCGTTAAGGGTCGGCCAAAACGCTGAACGCGCCGAAAATGTGCCGGCAATCGCCGCATCTCGCCGAGCTTCTGCCACCATCAGGCCAAAATTGTGCTCCAGCGCATCCCGCATGATCTCGACCAATTGAGGATCACCAAAATCCTTCATCCACGATTGGGGATTAAAGGCAGCTCCCGAAGCTCCACTTTGCCAATTAGCGGGCACCTCGACTTTGAGTTCCGCCACTTGCGAAGGCGGGGTTGAGACACAACCAGTCAGCGCCAAAACAGTGACGGTGAGACTGAACTTGAGAGCGAAATGGGAACGAGGGGATAAACCGATTTGCATACGCGAAGATTCGAACGCGGAGGGTGGGGTTGAGAGTGACGGAACGGAAAGCGCCGGGTTACGCAATCCGACAAATCTTTTGTTTTTATATGGGTAGTTTTATACGTTCAGGCAAAATAGCCGCATTTTCCTTAGTCGCGGAGTCGGCCTTAATCCGTCTTCGGAGAGGCCCAAACTAACCAAATTGCCGCGGTCCACGTAAAGTTGCCTCCCCCGTAGCCTTCTCCAGTGATCGGATTGAAGTATTCGTAGAAACCTGATTTCTCGATCGCCGCTCGTGTCGCCATCCGAATGCGCTCGGCCTTACCGGCAAACCCAAACTCCGACAGTCCTCGCGCAACGAGATAATTGATAATCGCCCAGCTCGGACCACGCCAATAGCGCTTGGCGTCAAACTTGGCATGCTCGGGGTCAAAACTCGGAATGCCAAAGGGCGCGGAATCAAGGATCCGATCTAAGGTTCGCTGCAATTTTGCGTCCCGGCGCGAAGCCGTTATGCCCGCATAATAGGAAAGGAACGCCACGCTCGACACTCCGTCCGCTCGCTCATCCGTGCGGAGGTCGCGCGCGGCGTAGGCACCGATCTCATCGTTCCATAAATAGCGCGCCGCCTGTCGCGCCTGCAACAGCCAGCCGTCAATCTCCCGCACCGCGGCGTGTTTTTTCAGAACCTCAGCGAGGTAGCGCAGGTCACGATCGGCTCGCATCAAAATAAAGGTAATGCCCGGATCCGCGACGGCGAACGGCCCTTCCCTGGTGATATGGGTGTGATCCCATCCACAATCCCGGCCAAACTCGACCAACTTCAAATAGCGATCATACTCAAAACTCGTGGGACGCATCGTCGGATCCACGTGGCCGGTATCCTTCCTCTGGTAAGGCGCAATCCCCGTGGGGTCGACTTTCGCCAAGGCGATATCCCAATCTGGCGAATTATCTCGGCCCGACTCCCACGGATGGGTCACCGCTATCGCGGCCCCGCCCGAGGTCACTCGCATCGTGTGGAACCACCGATGCCAACTCATCAACTTCGGAAAAATCTCGGCCAATCGCTCCGCCCCAATCACCGGGTCTTTTTCGTAAAGGTCTCTCACCACCGTGGCCGCTACCGGCGGTTGGGAACAACCTGAAGTCGGCACGGAGTGGTTGGATTTCCAAATCGACGGGCCGGGGAAATAACTCGGATCGTCTCGCCGAAATACAATATGGGCCGCCATGCCATTCGCCCACTGACCTTGGAAGAGTGACTCCACTTCCGTCCAACCGCGATCGAGATCAATCTCAGAGAACCCCAACGCCACAAACATCGAGTCCCAATTCCATTGAAACGGATAGAGCCCTTTCGTGGGTAAGGTGTAATCTCCCCATTCATTCTCGCGCAGAATCTGGATTGCCTGGCGGTCGAGGTCGATTTTGGGCGGAGAGGCCGCCCCACCGTTGGAGTTGAGTGTCATCTTGCGGTCAAAATAGCTTAAGGCATCCCGTCCCCCTGTAGCGGAACGCGACGAAGCCGAGTAAAAGCGAAACCGGGGCGCTCCGCTTTTGGCTGGTATTGGTCACGGGCTTCCCAGCTCATTCCGTGCCATTTAGCAGCAAGATCGTGGAGCGCCTAAGAATCGCGCTCAGCCCAGCGCTCAAACCTAGTTCAGCACCGCACTCGCTTGCGAAACCTGCTTCAACGAAGTGGGACTCAGTTTGGTCTGTTTTCCACTCTCGGTATCAAGCAACCAAATCGATCGCTGATTCGGCGCGCGCGCGGTGTAGATCAAGTGACGTCCATCCGCTAGCCAAGCCGGCTCAAGCGCATCATACGGGGCTTTGGAGACCTGCGTTGCCGCCGCACCTGTTTTGAAATCGAACAACCCGATTTGAAACCCCCGTCCAATCCGCATCGAAAACGCCACCAAGTTCGGCTTCGCGGTGCTCCAATCCGGTTCTGCGCAGTATCGGCTAATATTTGTCGGTAATCGCCGCGCTCGACCTCCGGCCACCGGCATCGTGTAAAGCTGCGGTCCTCCTGCCATATCGGAAACAAACAAAAGCTGTCGGCCATCGGGCGAGAAAGAAGGCGAGGACTCCACGCTGCTCAACCTCGTGCGACGCGAAACCGCCAACCCGCGGTTGTTGGCCACGTAAACTTCCGGATTCCCCTCCCCGCTCAGCACCATGGTCACCTTCGAGCCGTCTGGACTGAAACGCGCGCTTTGATTCGTCCCTTGGAAATTCACAAAGGTGGTCCGTTGCATGGAATTGACATCAATTTGATAAATCGATGCCGCCGTCGAACGATGGAAACTCGTGTAAAGTATCTTCGTACCATCGGGCGACCACCGCGGCTTCATCGCCGATGCCCCGTCTCGCGTGATCTGCCGCACACCGCCGAAAAATAGATCTCCCGTATGCACCTCGGTCGCACCAGACTGCGAACTGATGAAGGTGAGCTGGGAAGCAAAGAACCCCTTCAACCCCCCGCTGGTCGCTTCGACCGCGACATCGGCGGCCTTGAGCAAAGCATTGCGCAAGGAAGTGCCCGATACTGTCCGGCTCAAAATAGAGATGTCTTTGCGCACGACGTCCACCTGCACTCGGCTTCCCGATACCGCCGTAAATCGCAGGTGGAAAAGCTCATCCCGGGCAACCCGACGATAACGGCCGTGAGTTTCGAATGCAAAATTAGCGAGTTTATCCAACTCCGCCGGACTTCCCGTTATCCGAATCGGCAATGTCGCAACGTTTGCGGCGACATCGACAGTCCCGAGATCGGTCGCACGCTGGGCGTGAGCCGGCTGCGAAGAGAATAGGAAAAAGAGGGAGAAGAAGAAAGTGAGGCGTCGCATTTGAAAATCAGACCTTAAATTGAGGCATTCCTGTTTACAGGGTCTAGCATCTAAACAACTTTATTTCCTTTTCGTTCCCAATATCTATCCGACCCGTGACTCCCTCCGACATCAAGGAACAGCTCAAACAAGTCAGATATCCCGGTTTTAGCCGCGATATCGTCTCATTTGGCATTGTCCGCTCCGCCGCGTTTACCGACGGAACGGTCAAAGTTTCCCTCAACCTAACGACCAACGATCCCAAGACTCCGCTGCAACTCAAGCGCGAGGTGGAAGCCTGCTTGAAAGCGATGCCGGGTGTCTCCGAAACGATCGTGGATATCGCCGTTTCTGCGCCTAAAGCGGCCCCGGCGGCCGGAGGCAACGTCGCCGGCAATGCCACCGATACCGCCAACGCCAAGATCAAACACGCGGTCGCGATCGCGTCAGGCAAGGGCGGCGTAGGCAAAAGCACCTTCGCCGTAAATCTGGCCTGCTCGTTGGCTAAATCTCTCACCGACGCCGGTCGCCCCGGACGCGTTGGCCTGATGGATTGTGACATCTATGGACCAAGCGTCCCGTTGATGATCGGTCTTTCCGGTCGGCCTCAGATCGATGGCGACATGCTCATCCCGATGGAAGCTCACGGCGTGAAAGTCATGAGCATGGGATTCCTCGTCGACGACAACACCCCCGTCGTCTGGCGCGGCCCCATGATCATGAAGACGATCCAACAGTTCGTGCAGAACGTCCGCTGGGGTGAACTTGATATCCTGCTGATCGATTTACCTCCCGGCACGGGAGACGCTCAACTCTCGCTCGTTCAGACTATTCCGCTCGACGGTGCCGTGCTGGTCACCACCCCCCAACTCGCCGCGACCAACATTGCCCGCAAAGGCGGCCTGATGTTCCAAAAGGTGAACGTCCCTCTGCTCGGTGTCGCGGAAAACATGAGCTACTTCACCGATCCTGCCGGACTGCGTCACAATCTGTTCGGCGAAGGCGGCGGGCAAGTAACCGCCGATCAACTTGGCACTTCCCTGCTCGGACAAGTTCCCTTGATCCCGGAAATTCGCGCAGGAGGCGATGCCGGGACTCCCGTCGTCATCACCGAGCCGGATGGGGCCGCGACTCAAGTATTTAATACAATTGGGAGCGCCGTGATGGAACAATTGGCGAAGAAACAGGGCGCTAAAGCATCTGAGTCGTCATAAACGGGCGAATCGGGCCGCTGCTGAACGGTAATCCAATCCAATCCTTCTCCGTTTATTGACACCCGGTCCTGCAAAACTAGGTTAAAACCCCTATTCGGCAGGTCAGGCCTACTCAGGCTCTCTTCTCCGTCCCATCCATTGACCTAACCGACTTTTCGGTAAACAAGTAACGCCAAACCAACAAACGAACTCATCGTGGTATCTATATCCGAAGCTTCAAAGTCTTCCGAGCCCTCAGCCTCTCGAGACTTCGTCAAGAAATCGAGCCTCTATCAGGAATTCTTGGCTGAGCGGGAAGAAATCTTACGGCATAAGTGACTGGAATCAGAGCGCTTAGGGCACGATATCGGTTTTGAACGGGCCCTCCTCGACTGGATTCGCAAACACCGGGAAGATTGGCGTGTCGCTCGCCGTCCCCGCGCTCAATCTGCCGCCAGGTAGAGTTTCGAGCACCTCTCTCGGTTCTGAAATCACAAAAAAACCGAAGTCCGAGAGGACTCCGGTTCGGAAAAAGGAGGATTACTTTGGGGTAATCTTATTTGATCTCTTTGTGGATCGTGTGGCGACGAAGCGAAGGATTATACTTCTTCTTCTCAATCCGCTCCGTAACGGTTTTCTTATTTCGCGTAGTGAGGTATTTGGAGGCATACTTACCCTCGCTGCGGGCTTCGGTGCACTCGATAATGATGTTTTCTTGCATGGCTTGAAAGTAGTGAAACCGTCAGAAGAAACGCTCGAAGCGCCACTGCGCAACAGCAAAGTTCGCCGAGCGCCTCTCCCTGACCGCGATCACCGCTAGACCGCTCCAAAATATCGCTAGCTCGCGATCACTTTCTTCTCCGTCAAAGGCAGCATCACCCCGCGACGGAACAGCGTAACTTGGCCAGTGCTCGCGGAAACGACCACCGCGATACTGTCGGTCGTGTGACTGATCGCCGCCGCCGCCGCGTGGCGACTGCCCAACCCACTCGGCAACAAATGTTCAACGTCAGTGGCCTGAATCAAACTTCCGGCTGAAATAACCACTCCGTCTCCTCGAATGACAAAGGCACCATCGATCGTGGAAAACTCTTTCACCGTCTCATCCATGAACGGATTCAAAATATTTCGATCTTCATCCTTGTAGCCAAAGAATGGGTTCAAAACGAGGGGCTTAATGTATTTCTCCACTTGAGACGTTCCACCCACTACGAATAAACAACCTACCGGTTTACCCTCACGCCCCTCGACCCCCAACTCCGTCGCCACCGCGATAACGCGCTCAAACACCTCGGGCTTCACATCATCGGGTAATAAATGTGCTTGTCCCGTCAGCAGCGTCTGAAACTCCCGCTCCACCTCGACGATACTCACCGTGTCGAGCTGATTGCTGGCCAATACCCCTCCGATCAGGCAGAGCCGATCTGTAAACGCGATAATACCACGGGTGAGCGCGACCAAAATTGCACTGCGCATTTGCGCCATCCGTTGAGGCGAGAACGAACGAACATGAATAATCTCCGAAAACGCCTCAAACGCGTCCGAGCGATCCGCCGCACTGTTGGTGACCAAAATAGATTTGATTTTGACCGTCCACAATGACGCATCAATCCCCCCCACGAAAGTATCTCCCATCACCATGATCGCATCACAATCTGCGCCCCGGGCTACTCGCTCGGCCTCCCTGACCATGAGTCGATTGACCTTGTTCTGCTTTCGCGGGACTCGACGCGCGTGAATTCCCCCTAGCCCGGCAATCAATCGCTTGTAGAGTTCGTCAACCGAATCGGCTTGAACCAACTCTTCCACTAGGTCGGGCTCCTTCACTAGACGAGCCAACGCGGCTAAAATCTGTAAATAGTCTCGGGACTTCTCATCCGCCAAAAGCATCAAAACCAGGTGGGATTTCTCTTCGTCCGATCCATCATGATGAACGATTCCTTCGCGACTCCGGCCGATCACCAATACATACCGACGCCCCAACTTCACCCTCACGTGCGGCATCGAAACCCCCAGACCGAGGTAAGTGGTCATCGTGCCTTCTCTCGCGAGAAGCCCCTGTAATATGGGCTCAATCTTTAAGTCGCCAAACCGCCCCGCCGCCACCTTCAGCAATTCACTCAGCGCCCCCTTCATCGAGCCGCTCTCCAGCTCAACGATACGACTTCGGGTAATGAGTTTTTCGAGCCGCATAGCGTAGTTCTTAAAACGTCTAAACGAGGCTTACTTCTCCCAGGACAACGCGCCCTTCTTGACTTCGTAAAAGAGACCTAAAACCAAGACGAACATGAAGAACATCATCGGTGATAGAATCGATATGTCGTTCGCCAGAAAATCACGGTAAATGAACGTCCAAGGGATCAAAAATACAACCTCGATATCAAACAAAAGGAACAGCATCGCGGTGACATAGAACTTCACCGAAAACCGCGTGTGCACGATGCCATCCCCTTTCACTCCACACTCGTAGGCCGTATCCTTAATTGGGCTCTTTACCCGCACTCGCTGAGCAAAGACATGATTGACCACATAAATCGTGAGTCCCACGCCGAGGGCGAGGATCGCTTGAATAAGTAAGGGCAAATAAGCGGCGGAAGTCATGAGAGTTTAGTTACAGGTGCGGACAAGCTCAGTCCTGACAAGGGAAATTCGTTGAAAATAAGGCTAACCGTCAACGTGGACCAGCCGAGCGGGCAAATCCACCGAACTCCCTACCTTGAGGACCTCGGCAAACTCGAGCGTGCGAATCTCCTCCGACACGATGGGAAATCCCGCTTGCTTCCGATGAAAGTTGATCCGCTCCAGCATCAAGGTGTCCAGAGCCACCGGATCGGCACTCAACCACATCTTTCGATCTGACACCGTGTAGAGAGAGTTAAACGCTGGCCCTCCGACAAACTGGTAGTGCTGCAAACTTGCGATCGTGAACAACCACGTTTGGCGCAACTCGGGAATGGCGCTCATCTCCGCCACCGCGGCCGGAGCATTTGCCGGATTATTGAAGAAACGAGCCGTGTTCGAGGCGTTCCAGAGCGTCGCATTCGCCAACGCCCCATTCACGCCTAGGGTCGGGTGATCCGTGTAGATCGGAAGATTGATCCAAAAGTCCGCCTCCAAAAACAGCGGCGTGGCCAGAAAACTCCGGCGGGTAGCTTCCAGTCGAGCGTTCGGATCGTCACGCGCCTGCCGATTTAAAAAGACCGGATCAAATCGGGACGGCAGCGGACTGTCATAAAACCACTCGGGGTCATAGAACTGCCCCGATTCCAATATGTAGATCGGGTGACCTTCGAACGGAGTGACCCCCGTGATCAGCGAAGGCAGATAACCCGTAAATCTCAACCGCAGGGGATTCAGGCCGACGAGAAAAATGTTTTCGCGCGTATAACCGCGATCGATCAGCGCCGCGATCACCGCCTGCACCAACGGCACCGGTGTCGCCAGACCCGGCCCAGAGTTGGTGTAGACCTTCAGGCCGACCTTCCCTTTTTCACCCGGGATGAGCCGTTGACCTAACGCCCGTTCAAACTGAGTCAGCAAGGCTTCCACCTCCGGCGCGTAATCCTCGTATTCAAAACCATTTAGATTGGCTTCCCACACCGTGCCCGGCCGACTGGGAGGAGCAGTCGGGGCAGGGTCAGACTGAGCCAGTCCAGTAGGTCCCGAGACCACTGCGAACAGGATAAGAAAGGAGGCAAAAAGACGAGGCATGGATAGTGGTAGACGCGGTGGGGAGAAGATTGTTTCCCCAAACTGTCGTGACCTTGACAGACCTTTCCGCGGGGTAAATGTCCAACTTCCACCTCCGCGGTAATTGTCCGCCTCGCTTCCCTTCAATGCCTCTCGTTAAACCCTCCTGTGTCCGCGATGTCCGCGCTCGCGTGAACATCGTCGATGTGATCTCGCGCACCGTGACGCTCAAAAAAGCTGGTTCGCGTTATAAGGGGCTGTGCCCATTTCACCAAGAGAAGTCGCCTTCCTTTCATGTGAACCCGGACATGGGAGTCTACAAATGCTTCGGCTGCGGCAAGTCCGGCGACCTCATTACCTTTGTCCGCGAGACCGAAGGACTTAACTTCCTCGAGACCATCGAGACCCTGGGACAGCGTTTCACCATTCCCATCGAATATGAGGCCGGTGCAGGCCCTTCCCGCGAAGAACGTTCCTTGCGTCAGGAACTATTCGAACTCCATGAAGTGGCTGCCCAGCACTATCATGACGCGTTCAAAGCGACCGATGCCACCGGAGAATGGATGCGGCGCTATTGGACCGAAAGTCGGCAATTCTCACCCGAGCTTGCCGAGGAATTTAAGGTCGGTGCCGCCGACAACCAAGGGAGCGGTCTCGGACCTGAGCTCTTAAAACGTAAGTTTTCGGAAGCCGCTCTGCGGCAATGCGGCCTATTTTTCATCTATGATGACGCCGCGATAACGATGCGATCCCTCCGCCCCCGCTTCCGGGGCCGCCTCATGGTTCCGATTCGAGACCACCAGGGCCGCGTGGTCGCGTTCACCGCCCGGCAAACTGAACTCACCCCCGATAACGATCCGGCCAAAGACGCCAAATACATCAACTCGCCTGAGACCCCTATTTTTTCGAAGAGCAATCTCCTGTTCAACCTCGACCGCGCTCGCACCGAGGCAGGCGACGGGCATCCCTTCGTGTTGGTCGAGGGCCAACTCGACGCCCTTCGTTGCTGGAGTGTGGGCTTAAAAACCGCCATCGCTCCTCAAGGCACATCGATCACCGAGCATCAAATCTCTCTCCTCCGTCGCTACCACAATCAGGTGGAGTGCTTCTTCGACGGCGATAGCGCCGGACAAAAGGCCGCCCTTCGATTCCTCCCCATGGCTTTAAAAGGAGGCATTGAAACCCGGTTCCTCACCCTCAAAGGCGCGACAAAATTAGATCCCGATGAACTTTTTCTCGAAAAGGGGTTCGAGGGCTACCAGGCCGTGCAAAATGACGCGATGTCCGCCATGGAATTCGCTTGTTCAGCGCTCCTACCCGAGGGGCGGGCCGCCAATGCCGAGCGCAAAGCCGCGGCCACGCGCCCGTTATTCGAAATTATTTTTGCCTCTGAATCCGATGTTGCCCGCACCGAGTTCGTGGCTGAATCCGCTCAATACCTCGGCCTTTCCGCTTTGGCGATGGCGCGTGACTTTGAACAATTTAGACAGGCCGGAGGCCGAACCCAGCGCTCACCTGCCCCACCGCCCGCCGAGACCAAACCGACCGGCTCGGCCAGCCAGATTCCTCCCGAACAAGATCTTTTGCTAATCCTTCTTCATCAAGAGGAACTCGGAAAACCACTCAGTCATGTCCTCCCGCCCGACTGGGTTGATACCAGCCATCCCGCCGGTGCCCTGCTCAATCGCGCCCTCGCCGAGTTTGAGCACGATGCGTGGCCCGGAAGAGATCACTTGGCCGAGAGCGACATCCTCGAAACCGATGCGGAAAAAATGCTGATCGCGTCCTTGCTTTTCGACGCCCCCAACGAGGATGATCTCACAAAATCCCTCGAAGAGGGCTTACGCAACCTGCGCGACCGGGCCCTCACCCCTCGTTTGCGCCAAATAGAACTTGCTTTGTCGCAGCCCGATGCGGACATTCAACCTGACGTTTTTTCTCTAATAAAAGAACGTTCTGAATTACAAAGGCAGCTTCGCCAGCCACTGCGGCTGACGCCAGCTGTTTAGCTATGTCTAAATCCATGCCTCGCAAAGCCAAGCCAGCCACTCCCGATGCCCAGTCCGAAGCCGTAGAAACGGCTCTCGCCGCTCGGGCAAATTCATCCAATGCCACCGACGCTGCCGTGAGCGGTGTCAACGAGCGTATCCGTCAACTCATTCGCCAGTCGAAAGAGCAGGGTTACCTCACGTGGGATGATATCAACGAAGCCCTGCCCGAGTCCGTCGAGAATCAGGACGAATTCGATAATATCATTTCGATTCTACAGAACCTCGAGATCGAGATCCTCGAGCCGGATCAAGTTGACGATTACAAGGCCCGCATGGAGGAAGCCGAGGAGGAAGCCACCCGCACCTCCCAGAACGACATCCTCGATGACCCCGTTCGCATGTATCTCAAGCAGATGGGCCAAGTCCCCCTGCTGACCCGCGAACAAGAGGTCGAAATTTCTAAGCGGATTGAAAACGCTGAGCTCAAAGCCCAAACCGCTCTCTTTGAAGCCGCGGTGATCGGCGGACACATCGGCGAACTCGGGGCCAAACTCCTCACCCGCGAGGAGCGTTTTGACCGCATCGTCATCGATAAAAAAATCGAGAGCCGCGACGTTTATTTTAAGGGACTCCCTAAACTCGTGGAAACCACGCAGCACTGTGAAAGCATGGTCGCCGCCTCTTGGGTTGAACAGGCCAAGGCCAAAGGTGAAGTGGAAAAGAAGAAGGTGATGTCGAAGCACCGCATGCGTGAAAAAAAGCTGCGGGCCACCTTCGCCAAATTCTTCTTTAAACTGAAAGTTTATGAGGAATGGCTCGATAATCAGCGGCCGCTATTCATCGAAATTGAGACCATTAACGCCACTATTGTCCGGGCCAAGAAGCCAAAGACCAAGCGTGATGCCGCGATCGAACTCAAACCGCTCCGGGCGCGTTTGAGGGAAATAGAGGCGCTAATGCGAATCTCTCCCGACGAACTCTTGCAGGTGGTCGAAAAGACTTTCGTCCACGTTCGTGAGGCCCATCAGGCCAAGACTGAAATGGTCGAAGCCAATCTTCGTTTGGTGATCTCCATCGCCAAAAAATACACCAATCGCGGCCTCTCCTTCCTCGACCTCATCCAAGAAGGCAACATGGGCCTGATGAAAGCGGTCGAGAAATTCGAATACCGCCGCGGTTACAAGTTCTCCACCTACGCTACTTGGTGGATTCGTCAGGCAATCACTCGCTCAATTGCCGACCAAGCGCGCACCATCCGTATTCCGGTGCACATGATCGAGACCCTCAATAAGGTCATGCAGGTGCAAAAGCAGCTCCTCCAAGAGTTTGGCCATGAGCCTACCCCAGAAGAGGTTGCCGACGAGATGAACCTGCCCGTCGAACGAGTGCAGCAAATCATGAAGATGGCCCAGCAACCCATCTCGCTCCAATCTCCGGTTGGCGACGGTGACGATACCAGTTTCGGTGACTTCATTGAGGATAAATCTGCCGAGAATCCCTATGATATGACTGCCTATTCCCTCTTGCGGGAGAAGATCGTCGACGTTTTGGACTCACTCACCGAGCGCGAGCGTCGCGTGTTGTCCCTCCGCTTCGGACTGGTCGACGGCTATAGCCGCACTCTTGAAGAGGTCGGGAAGCAATTCAAGGTGACCCGTGAGCGCATTCGCCAAATCGAAGCCAAGGCGCTTCGTAAAATGCGACATCCGACCCGAATCCGTCAGCTCCACGGCTTCTTCGATGCCGAGCAACTGGACAATGCGCAAAATATGCTCAAGCTTGCCGTTAAACCTGGCACAGTTCAAAACCTTGGTCGCCCTTCGTAAATAGTTTGTTCACTTGCTCCGTTCTCTAGAACTCCTTACCTTCATACTATCATGACCTCTTCCCCTCTATTTGCTGTTGGTCCCTTCGGTCCAACCGAGATGATGATCGTTCTGTTCATCGTCGTCCTTCTCTTCGGCGCCAAAAAATTGCCTGAGCTAGCCAAAGGGTTAGGCAAAGCCAAAAATGAATTCCAAAAGGCCTCCAACGAAGTTGAGAAAGAGGTAAATGCTCCTCTTGAATCATCGGACAAAACGACCGAAAAACAGAGCACGAAACAAACCACGAACGCCTCCGTTCCTCCGGGCAACAACTGAACCCACTGGCGCTTGTTCCTTTGATTTTTCACCTCGCGCTTCCCTTCACCGGGCAGCGCGTTTTTGTAACCACTTCAAGTTTCAATCAAACAGTCCGCGAATAAATCGCAACGCGCTCCGTATAAGCAGTTTTCCGCTTTGACATCCTCAATTCCGACCAATTGTTTTTTGACGGCGGAAACGCGACCAATATGGCCCTAAAGTTCCTCTCCCACTTCTCCAACGATATTGGCATCGATCTCGGCACGGCCAACACCTTGGTCTATCTAAAAGACAAAGGTATCGTGCTTCGTGAACCATCCGTCGTGGCGCTAGATTCCACGACTCGCAAAGTTCGGGCGGTGGGTTCCGAGGCCAAGCGCATGCTCGGACGCACTCCCGGTAATATTACCGCCATTCGTCCGATGAAAGACGGCGTTATCGCTGACTTCGATGTGACCGAAGCGATGCTGCGCTACTTCATCCGCAAGGTGAACAACAACAGCTTTAGGGTGAGCCCCAGAGTCGTAATCGCTATCCCCTCCGGAATTACCGAAGTGGAAAAACGAGCGGTCAAAGACTCCGCCATGCACGCCGGAGCTCGCGACGTCATTACCATTCCCGAACCCATGGCCGCAGCGATCGGTGTCGGTCTGCCCATCGACGAACCTGCCGCAAACATGATCGTTGATATCGGCGGCGGCACCACCGAGATCGCCATTATTTCGCTTTCCGGAATCGTGTTCTCCAAGTCGATTCGGGTCGCGGGCGATGAAATGGACGCCGCGATCGTCAACTACATGAAGCGGGCCTACAACTTACTCATCGGTGAACGCACGTCGGAGGAAATCAAACTTCGCACTGGTTCCGCCTACCCACTTGAGGAAGAGCTCACCATGGAGGTCAAAGGCCGCGATTCCGTCGCTGGTCTCCCCAAGACCATTCACATTACTTCTCAGGAGATTCGAGAAGCCCTCAGCGATACCATCGCCGCTATCGTCGATGCCGTGCGCTCAACTCTCGAACGTTGCCCGCCGGAACTTTCCGCCGATCTGGTCGATCGTGGTTTCGTCCTCGCGGGTGGCGGCGCTCTTATTCGCGGTATTGATCGCCTGCTCAGCGAAAAAACCGGCCTACCCGTTACCCTTGCCGACGATCCTCTGTCAGCCGTAGCCAACGGAACCGGTGCGGTGCTCAGTGATTTGAACTGGGTGATGCAACAAAGCTAAACGGGCCCCCGTTGCAGGAATTGTTCATCAGAACGAACGAAGACCCCGTCTCGGGCTTGTCACTGCAGGGACCGCAAGTCACTGGTTAAACGCTTTCGCCTTACCCAGTGCCTTTCCGTCAATTAGAACAGTCCAAACCCTTCATCACCCTCGGGGTGCTTCTCCTCGCTTGGCTGATCATCCCAACCGTCGTCAAGCGGTTCGCCCGGGCGAGTTTCTACGAGCTCCAAGCGCCCATCGAAGTTTCCGCCTCCTACGCTCGAGAGTTGCAGGATTTTTGGTCGCTCCGCACCCGATCGAACACGGAACTGATCGCCGCCGGCAAAGAACTATCAGGAATCACGGCTCGATACGAACACGCGGCCGGCGAAAACTCCGCCCTCCGGCGAGAGATCGAACGCCTTGAAACGCTGCTCCAACTTCCCTCTTTCGCGAATTATCGTTCCGAGCCTGCTCGGGTCGTCAGCCGCGACTTAACCTCATGGTGGCAACGTCTTGTCATTCGCAAAGGCTCACGCCACGGCATCACCGTGGGGGTCCCCGTCATCTATTCTGGAGGAGTGGTGGGTCGGGTAGCCGAAGTTCACACCCACACCTCCGTGGTCAATTTAATCAGCAGTCCGGAAGTCCGCCTCGCGGCCTCTTTCGAAGCAGATGATCGGCCAATCAGTTTTCAGGGTGGAATCAATCCCCCCCTCTCTCGCCCTCAAGGGGCCGTCGAGTTTGTGCCCTTGGATCTCTACGCCAGCGCGGCCGACCCAAAACCGCTCGTCACGTCCGGTCTCGGGGGCATGTTTCCCCGCGGTCTCCGTCTTGGCACGGTGATTCGTTTGGAACCCAGTCCCGATGGGCTTTTCAAAACCGGACGAGTAGAAATCGACGCTAAGCTGGCTGAACTCACGGAGGTGATCGTTCTCCTGCCGCTTGATCCGCCATGAAATTCAAACCCAACCATCGCCGCACGCTTGTGGTATTTTGCTGCGGTTTAGTCTTTTTCACCCTCGCCCGCCAGGCCAACCACGAACTGGCTGGCTACGGACTCTCGATGTGGGTTGGTGGACTTCTCGTCGCATTCCCCGCTCTACGTCTCGCCCCTCAACAGGGATTTAATGCCTGTTTTGCGCTGGGTCTTCTCGTCGATTCACTCAGTTCTGTCCCTTTTGGCCTCAATGCATTTTTGTTTGGAGTCACTCACCTGGTGATTGTCCGTGTCCGTAATCGACTCGCCAGTGCCGAGCCAATCGTCGCCATGGTTGTCGCTCTCATCTCGAATTTGGCCCTATTTTTGATCCTGAGTTTCGTGGTTCTGGGACGCACCAAAGGGATCCAAATATCTGGCCTCCGGTTGCTCGCCGATTTGGTGCTATCGCAACTGGTCATCGGCCTGACTGCGGGTTGGTTTTTTGCCCTGCAAGAACGAGCCCTCGCTCTCGCTCGCGTCGGCGTAGTTGATGAACCCGCCAACGCCTACTAGGATATCGATCGATGACGGAATACGGATCCAACGACCAAGGCCCCCTCGTCCAGACCCACAAAGGACGAAACCCACGTCTCCAGTTTTTCTATATTCCGCTGCTCGTGTTACTTTCAATTCTAGCATCGGGATTAGTCTACCAACAGGTCGCGCGCTCCGATCTCGCTTCCGAAAAAGAAAAAGTTCAGAGCCAGCGCCGCATTCTCGTTCCAGGCCCCCGGGGAAATATTTATGATCGCAATGGAGAACTGCTGGTCGGCAATCGCCCCCGCTTCTCCGCCGTCCTTTATCTGGATGAACTTCGCCCCGAATACTTCCGCGAATACATTTCGATCCGTGACGCCTACCGCGAAGCCGAAAATACGGAGGTTCCCACCGTCGCCCAACTGTCGGAGATCGCTCGCTACACCGTAGTCGAGCGTTACCTCGCCAAAGTTGACCGAACGCTGGATCGAAACACCGAGCTCAACGCCAAAAAAATCCGCGATCACTTCAACGCCCAACGGCTCCTGCCTTTCACCCTGATCGACGATCTTCAGCCCGAAGAATACGCCAAGCTGTTGGAGCAACTCCCGGTCAATTCACCTCTCCAAGTTTACACCACCAGCACCCGGTTCTACCCGCACGGTGCATCCGCCGCCCACGCCTTGGGCTACGTCGCCGCCAACCGGGATATCGATATCGACGAAGCCTTTCCCGGCGCCGATCTCATGACTTTCAAGATGGTTGGGGCCGAGGGTCGCAACGGTCTCGAAGCCCAATATGACGAGAAACTCCAAGGCGAAGCCGGTGGCACCATCTACCGCGTCGACCCCGGTGGCTACCGGGTCGAGTCCTTGGAGCGTCGCCTCCCCGTCCAAGGCGAAAACCTCATCACCAGTCTCGACATCGATCTCCAGCTCGCCGCCGAAGAGCGGATGCGTGAATACGAAATGTCCGGCGCCGCCGTCGCGATGGATGTCCACACGGGTGAAGTGCTGGTGATGGCCAGTTTACCCGATTACAATCTCAACGACTTTTCTCCCCGCCTCAGTCAAACCACCGCCACCGACATCAACGATCGAGGAGCCTGGCTCAACCGCGCGGTCCAAGGACTGTATCCGCCCGGTTCATCCTTCAAGATTCTCGTCGCCGCGGCCGGGATGCACCAAGGCGTCATCACCCCCGACTCCGAGACCCGTTGCAACGGCCACTACCGCGTCGCCAACCGCCTATTTCCGTGTCACGACGGTCACGCCCACGGCAATATTGGGCTAGAGATGGCCATCGCCAAAAGCTGCAATATTTTCTTCTACGAACACGGCCTTGAGATCGGCGCCGACGCTCTTGCGATGGAAGCTCGCCGCTATGGCTTCGGCCGGCCCACCAATATTGATCTTCCTCACGAAAATAACGGCACTCTCGTCGCTGACCCCGCGTGGAAGAGGGCCCGCCGTGGAGCCTCTTGGACCCCCGGCGACACCGCCAATATGGCGATCGGCCAAGGTTTTCTCATCGTGACCCCGCTCCAAATGGCCGCCTTCGCCGCCTCCGTCGCGCGAGGCCAGACGCTGACCACCCCGCACATGACCCACGACCCTTCGCGGCCCCGCCAGAACACCGAGCCCATGGGTCTCTCCCCTGAAAACTACGCCGCCCTCCTCGCCGGTATGGAAGAAGGCACCATTTCGGGCACCTCTCGCACCTCCTTCACCACCGTGAAGAGTATGCGAATCCCTGGTCTACGGGTCGGGGGTAAAACCGGCACCGCCCAGAAACGAACCGCCAAGGGCACGATAAATTTCGCTTGGTATATCTGTTTTGCACCGATCGAACGTCCTCAAATCGCCATCGCCGTGATGATCGAGGGCGACACTCCCGGTGAAGAAACCGGTGGAGGCACTTTCTCGGCTCCAGTCGCCCGCGACATCCTCGCGAAATGGGCCGAGAAACACCCGGAACTCATTCCTCCGCCTCCGCCTCCTCCCGCGTCCACCGGAGTCGCCGGAAACCTATAATCCGGCTAAGAAGTTGAAGATACGGTCATTGGCTCCCGGCAACGCTTCGTGCCCATAGTCCGGATACAATACCATTTCTTTTATCCCCGCCAATTTATTGTAAGCGGCAAACTGGGAACTCGGCGGGCAGATTTGATCCATCAGTCCGGTGAACATCAGCACCTCCCCTTCCACTCTGGGTGCCAGGTTCTGGATATCGATATAACCCAATTTGGTAAATATCTCCTCCACGCGTTCGTGCCGGGGGTCAAATCGACGCAGGAAATAGCTCAGCTCCTCAAACGCGTTTTTCGCCATATCCATATCCCAAATACGTCGATAGTCGCAGAGAAACGGAAACACCGACGCACATCGCTTAATCCTCTGCTCCAGTGCGGCACAGGCCAACGCCAGCGCGCCACCCTGCGACCCTCCTGTCGCCCCGACCCGCTTGGCATCCACTTCCTCAAACGCCATCACGATTCGCGCCAACAACGCCGTATCCAAAAAGATGGATCGATAGAGTAACTTCGTCGGATCGGGATCATCCAATCCGCGAATAATGTGCCCTCTCAACGTGGTGCCCACGACCCCACCTACGTCCTCAGATCGTCCTCCCTGCCCACGGCAATCCATCGCGGCCACCGCGATTCCCGCACTCGCATAGCCGATCAAATCCGACCAATCCGCACTTGAGGCGGAATAACCATGGAATTTCACCACCGCCGGTCCTTTGCTCCCGCTCGGTTTGGGCCGCACATATTTGGCGTAAACTTTCGCCCCGCCCAAGCCACTGAACCACAGGTCAAAACACTCCACCTGGGGCGCAGCAATCGTGTGGTTCGGCTCTAACTTAACTCTGGGATTGTGATCATCCAACTCCCGTAATGCGGTATCCCAATACGCCTCAAAATCGCTCGGCCGAGGTGATGACCCCCGATAGATTTTCAGTTCACTCAGAGGCAGGTCGAATGCGGGCATGGCTTAACTTGAATCAACTCCCGGCTCCTTGAACAGCCACATTTTCAACTCCCTCACATTCTTGCGATTGCGCATCTTTAAATTCGCTCCACTCTCGCTGGCATGCGGTCCGTTCTCCGACTAGTCTCCTGTGCGCTGTTCATTACACTAACCGCGCTAGCCGATTCCAACGCCTTGGTCTTTCAGTCAGACTTCGGTGAAAAAGATGGCGCGGTCGCATCGATGCGAGGCGTCGCCTACGGAGTTTCCTCCGATCTCAAAATGTTCGATCTCACCCATGAGATCCCGACCTTCGATATCTGGGCCGCCGCCTACCGGCTCAACCAAACCGCCAGCTACTGGCCGAAAGGCACCGTCTTCGTTTCGGTCGTCGATCCCGGCGTCGGCACCGACCGCCGCTCCGTCGTGCTCGAGACCAAGACTGGGCACTACTTCGTCACCCCCGATAACGGCTCCCTCACCTTGGTCGCCGACGAGATGGGCATCTCCGCCGTTCGTGAAATCGATGAAGCCGTGAACCGACTCAAGAACTCCGAAAAATCCTACACGTTCCACGGCCGTGACGTCTATGCCTACACCGGCGCTCGCCTCGCTGCCGGCGTCATTAATTTCTCAGAGGTCGGAAAGTTACTGCCCCCCAAAGTTCGCCGCCTCGACTACCGCAAAGCCCACTTCTCCGATGGCGTCGTCGCCGGAAACATTCCGATTCTCGATATTCACTACGGCAACATCTGGACCAACGTCAGCCGCGACACCTTGTTCAAACTCAAGCCCGAGGTTCTCGAAAAAATCTGGGTCGAAATTACCCATGCCGGTCAAGTGGTCTTCCAAGAGCGGGTTCCCTTCGTCAACACATTTGGACAAGTGGAACTCGGCCAGCCTGTCATCTACATCAACGATCTGCTCAACGCCGCCCTCGCGCTCAACCAAGACGACTTCGCCGCTGCCCACGACATTAGCAGCGGCCCCGAATGGAACATTAAGCTCTACCGGTAGCGCCGCGGGGGCTCAAAATATCCGCACCAACGCGCGCTGCCCCGCATCGATTCCTCGCACCCCATCCGGGAGCGCCAACCGATCAATCAACCGCCCCTCCGCGTCGAATTCGCCGATCCATTCCCCGCCCCGCAACGGCACGTAGTAACGCGATCGATTACTGTCGTAGCCCAGACTCCACGCATCCACGTCCCCCTGCAGCGTCACCCTCCGCGTCACCTCCGACTCATTCGCATAAGCGACGACCTCCCCCTCGTCTGCGTAAAGCACCAGCAACTGATCCGCGACCTGATCCCACGCCAGTCCTCCAATCACCCGCGTTTCACCTCCCGGCCGAAAACGGCTCATCACCTCGCCGTAGCGAGTCACCTTACCCACCACTCCCGGCTCCGGCATCGCCGCATAGACCATGCGATTGAAGGCCCGCACCGCCAAGTCGAGCGGTATCAACTCATCCGCGGCAAACTCTGCCGGCAAATCATAATCATACCAGATTTCCCGCATCGATCGCTTGATTGTGACCAAACGATCCCCTGGGGCCATTCGCAGCCAGATATAATCGGTATTATACTCATAGCCCAGCCCCACGACTTGGTCGGTCTCATCCAGGAGCCCTCCGATCTCATCGTGGTCTTCCCCCTGTAGCGAATGATCCATTACCGGCCGATCTCCCGCCCCCGCTAGGTAGAGATGAGTCGGCCCAGAAGTCGCACAGCCACAGAGCCACATCAGTAAAACGCTCCCGACCAGCCCGGCTTTTGTCGTTGTCTTAGCGGGTGCTGCACTCGTTAGTCGGGTCATATGAAAGTAGCATTTATCAGCGGCACCAGCATCGTAAAGTCAGACCTGTTTGCCGCCTGGGAAGTTAAAACCATCGAGACAGAATACGGCACCGTCACTTACAAAACTCGCGGCGATCACGTGCTCATCAACCGGCATGGCTACGAGTTCCCGCTGCCCCCGCACAGCATCAATTATCGGGCCAACGTCAAAGCTCTCGCTGAACTGGGTTTCACCGACATCGTTTCCCTCAATTCGGTCGGTTCCCTCGACCCTGCTCTCGGCCCCGGCACCTTCGTTTCCTGCTCCGACTACGTTTGCCTCCAAGACGGACGGCAGACCTTTTTTGACCAAGAACTCAAAGGCGCCGCTCCCGGTATCTCCAACAACCTCATCGCTCAGATCCGCGAAGAACTCGGCGACGAATTCACCATCTACCCCGGCAAAACCTACGTGCAGATGCGCGGGCCTCGCTTCGAGACCAAAGCCGAGATCCGTATCGTCCAAGGCTGGGGTGACGTCATCGGCATGACCGCCGCCCACGAAGCCGATCTCTGCAGCGAACTCGGTCTCAACTACAACAGTCTCGCCCTCATTGATAATTTCGCCAACGGGCTCGAAGGCACTGAGATCGATTTTGCGAAATTCCACGAACTCGTGAAATCCAACCAAGCCAAGGTCAACCGCCTCTTCGAGCGCATGCTCGAGATCCTCGGCTAAAACCCAAGTCACCGGCCCGAGGAAAGCCGTGACCGCCGCCCCTGCCCCCTCACCTGGGACCGCCGAGGTCCCATCCTGCCGGCAACCTCAAAGCCCGCCCCTCCGCCCGCCAGTTCTCACAGAAGGAAACGAGCCACTCCCTCCCCGTTGCCCCGTGCTTCAGCCGGCGTTCAGCGCCTCCCCGAAAGGTAGGGGTGGGCTTCTAGCTCGCCCACATCTTCCTCTCGGCATTCCAGCCCTCCGCCCCCTCCAGTCGCCTCACCGCCTCCGCCCCTACCCGGTCCTTTACCCCTCCGCGTCTTTGCGTTAAAAATCCCTGCCCCTCCGCCCACCATTTTCACAAGAGGAAACGAGGAGAACAAAGCCACTCCTCCCCGTCGGGCCGTGCTTCAGCCAGCGTTCAGTGCCTCCCAGAAAGGTAGGGGTGGGCTTCTAGCCCGCCCGCATCTGCCTCTCGGCATTCAGCCAGTCGCCTCACCGCCTCCGCCCCTCCCCGGTCCTTTCCCCCACCGCGTCTTTGCGTTACCCCCCCCTGCCCCACCGGGCCCCCATCCAGCCCGTCAGTTTTCACACGTAGCGCGACAGCGCGTAGATGGTGAGCCACGAAGTGACTCGCCCCGCAGGGAACGAAGATGGAGCGTGAGAGCGCGGAAATGGTGCACTGGAACAGTGTGCCCCGTAGGGGTGATGAGGTGGGCGCCCGTTGGGCAACTGAAGAACAAACCGGAGTGGGTGACTGGACGCGGGTGCCCCTCGGGCGCGGAGGAAACAAATGGGTGCCCTGAAGGGGCAATTGAAGAACAAAAGAAAACCGGGCAAAACAGAGCCAGCACGACAGAAGTTTTGCCGCAAAAAAGCACAAAACAAATCCCACGCGATGAGCCTATCGGCTCACTTAAATCTCTAGGAAACAGACCCGGGCTTTTTGCGCCTTTTTGCGGCTAAACCCACCTGCTCCTCGGCTCCGTTCTCTCTGTTCCCTCCTGTAAAAACCAATCCCTCCCCGTCGTCAGAAGCCTCCTTTCGTATTGCCGAAAGTCGACGCCGTCGGACTCATATCAGGAGCTCGACTAAGTTAGACTTTATTCAACGCAAAGCCGCCAAGGCGATAAGCACGCAAAGCCAATAATATTAATTACTTATTGTCTATCTCTGCGCCTCCGCGGCTTTGCGGCTTGGCGGCTTGGCGGCTTGGCGGCTTGGCGGCTTGGCGGCTTGGCGGCTTGGCGGCTTGGCGTAAAAGTCTAAATCATAACGGAGATTGGACTAGGAAGCCAACGGGTGCACCAGCGCCAAAGGTTGATCACGGAAACGGCGATAGACCGTGAAATGTGCCGAGTCCGTCGTGATCACTGCGGCCTGCGGAAACATCTCAGCCAGCCTCACTACGGCCGCATCACAAAAATCCATTTGCGGATATTTTCCGCACAAAGCCCGAATAGGGGGCATTTGCTCCGGTAACATCCCCACCACCCGCAACGCACCCGCGTCTACCAAACCGAACAAGCGGTCAAGGGCTTCCCGCGAGGAGCCCAATTGCCAACCCGCCTCCGCGATCACCGCCTCGCAAGTAATCAAGGGAGGCGTCAATTCCGACAACGTGCCCACACTCCAGTCGTGCCATTGGTCACGACGATTGATCCAGCCCACCAACGGTCCGGTATCCGTGATATGCTCAGTCACCGAATCCCTCGCGGGTCGAAAGGTCAGCAGGGCCGTCAAACACGCCCTTGGCTCCGGCGGCCAACTCTCCAAACTTCCGCGTTGGCTTCGCGGTCAGTAAAAAGGTCTCACCGGTCTTACCATCAACAATCTCGACGACCTGTCCCTTGCGAGCTGCCTCCTTCGCCTTAGGAAATTCGCGCACCAATGATCGATTCGTCAGTTCCATGGCAGACAACATGGCAGACACCCTATCCACGTCAAGCCACGCATCGGGAAACGTCCCCCACCACGCCACCATCCCGCCGGATCTTTCTCGAAGCAGCTCCCCCACCATTTTCACAGGTAGCGCGGGAGCGCGTAGATGGTGAGCCACGAAGTGACTGGCCCCGGGCTTCAGTCGGCGTTCAGTACCTCCCAGAAAGGTGGTGGTGGGCTTCTAGCCCGCCCGCATCTGCCCCTCGACATTCAGCCCACCGCCCTCGCCCTGTAGCCGCGCTTGAGGCGAACCCCGAAAGGTAGCGGGGGCTTCTAGCCCGCCCGCATCTGCCTCTCGGCATTCAGCCCTCCGCCTCACCGCATCCACCCCGCTCCGGTCCTTTGCCCCTCCGGGCCCCCTCCCCTCCCCGTTGCGCCAGCGTTCAGTGCCTCCCAGAGAGGTAGGGGTGGGCTTCTAGCCCGCCCGCATCTGCCTCTCGGCATTCACCGCCTCCGCCTCACCGCCTCCGCCCCTCCCCGGCCCTTTGCCCCTCCGCGTCTTTGCGTCTTTACGTTAAAATTCCCTGCCCCACCACCTCTGCCGCTCAGCCCCAAACCACTTCCCCCCGTTTGATGCCGTTCACAGACGCTCCGATGTCGTTCACGGGCCTAAATGTGTCCTTAGTCGAAAAAACATCGTAACAGTTTCCCATTTTTCCCCACCCTCCCTCGCAATGCGAACTTTGCCCAGCCGACTCCCCAAGCCCATATCCACGCCCGCGCCCCGTCGCTCACCCCGCCCACGCGATCAACCCTGCGACCACGCCAGCGCTCAGCCCTTCCGCTTTTTGGCCTCATTGCCTTAGCGCTGAGTTTCTCCCTCCCTCCCTCGTTCCCTGCACGCTCAAAACGTCGTCGCCTTCGACGCAGACTTGGAGAATTACCACAATGGCGTTTACGAATTTCAGGCTGCTGGGGGCACGGCAGGAGCCCACAATCTGTTTATAGTCGGCAACAGCAGTGCCTACAATGATGGCCTAGCTCAAGACGATCATATCGTTATCGGCGGGGGCTTTGATGCTAATGACGGCACCGAGTATAATGAACTCATCATCCGCAACGGCAGCTTTTTGACGAGACCCCCTGATTCCAGCATCGAATTTCATTCGGACAACAACACGTTGACGGTTACCGGAGCGAACTCTGGGTTTGCGCTAAGTCATGGCAGTTCCCCAGACTCTTTTGTTTTCGCAGCCGATACCACCGGCACTGTGGTCCAAGCCCTTGATGGCGGGATTATTAGATCCCGCAGCTATGATATTCGGAGCAACGCCAGTGTTACTTTCAATGTTGATGGGGCAGACTCGGAGTTAGTTTCAGACCTTGGGCTTAGGACGGCTTCCGTAACCGTTGCCACCATCAATGTCGGAAACGGGGGCACTTTCCAAGTTGCCCTTTTCTCGGATGCCGATGGCACCGTCAACCTCAACCTCAACGATGGTGGCACCCTCGTAGTCGGTAGTCTCGACGTGGGCAATATCGATAATTTCAACTTCGAGGCCGGCGCCACCATCAGGCTGGGCTTCTTCGGGGCTCTGACCGGCCTGAGTAGCATCGATTCCGGTCGCACCGTGGACCTGACCGAAAGTTTTGCCCACCTCGGCTCCGCCACCACCCTCAACGGCGGCACGCTCACTGTCCTCGACTTGGACTACGCCAATACCACCAACCTCACCTTCACCTCCGGCACCCTGCATGTCACGAACGCGCTCACCAACCTCGATGCCACTAGCGCCGGTCAAACCGTCATCCTTGACGACGGAAATTGGTCTCCATCCGGCAATATCGACGCCGGTGACACCACTATTCAAAACAGCGGATCACTGACGGTCGGCGACTATAGCGCCACCAATCTCACCTTCACCAACGGCTCACTCACCACCACCGGCGCGCTCACCAACCTCAATACATTCTCATCCGCCAACCAGACCGTCATCCTTGACGGCGGCACCTGGTCGCCATCTGGCAACATCGACGCCGGTGATACCACCATCCAAAACAGCGGCGCTCTGACGGTCGGCGACTATAGAGCCACCAACCTCACCTTCACCTCCGGCTCTCTCACCACCACCGGCGCGCTCACCAACCTCAACGCCACCGGCGCCGGTCAGACCATCATCCTCGACGGCGGCACTTGGTCGCCCACTGGCAATATCGACGCCAGCGATACCACCATTCAAAACAGCGGATCACTGTCGGTAATTGGCGCCTACGACGCCACCAACCTCACCTTCACCTCCGGCTCACTCACCTCCACCGGTGCGCTCACCAACCTGCCCACCATTTCTGCCGGTCTTTCCGTCGACATCTCAAGCGGAGGCTCATTCGGCGATGCCACCACCCTCGACGGTGGCTCTGTTGCCGCTGCCACCCTTGATGCCACCAACCTCACCTTCACCTCCGGCTCTCTCACCACCACCGGCGCGCTCACCAACCTCAACGCCACCGGCGCCGGTCAAACCGTCATCCTCGACGGCGGCACTTGGTCGCCCACTGGCAATATCGACGCCAGCGATACCACCGTTCAAAACAGCGGATCACTATCGGTAATTGGCGCCTTTGACGCCACCAACCTTACTTTCACCTCCGGCGATCTCACCATCGCCGGCGACGCTAGCAACCTACCCGACATCGTCGTCAACAACGCCGTCACCCTCACCGGCGGCGGCAGCCTACTCACCGCCACCACCCTCAACGGTGGCACGCTCACTGGCGGCGACTTCGATCTCAACTCGAACCTCACCTTCACCTCTGGCACCCTCAACGTATCGGGCACCCTCCAGAACCTCTCTCACCTACCCACCGGCACCGCCGTCAACATGGATGGTGGTTCAGCCGACCTCATTCTCAGTCAGGATCTCGTCATCACGGGCGGCACCCTCAATATCGACAATGGCGCCTCCGTCACGGTGCTCAACGACGTCACCCTCGGCGCGGGCGTCCTCGGTTTCGATAGCAATGGCGGCAATCTCGATATGGACGGAGGCACGCTCAATGTCGCGTCGATGGCCACCGCTCTCACGCTCAACGCCAACGCCAGCATCACCGGCAACGGCACCATCTACGGGGACATCGGACTCGGCACCGGCGGCACCATCGACGGTGACGCCACGGGACTCAGAGTCTACGGTGACATCAGCGGCACCGGCACCATCGCCGACACCACCCTCTTTGGAAACCTCAACATCGGCAACAGCCCCGGTGACGTCATTCTGGAAAACGCCACCCTCAGTTCCTCCACCATCGTCGCCCTCGCCATCGAAGGCGTGAACCAAGGCGAGTTCGACACCCTCACGATAGACGGCGCCAGCGACATCTCCGCCGCCACCCTCAACATCACCTTCTCCGGCTTCACCCCCGACGGTCCAGGCGACACCTTCGCCCTGCTGGGTAATTTCAGCGCCACCAACTTCTCCACCATCACGACCCCCGACGGCTGGAACCTCAGCAACGCGGGAGTCCTCAGCGGCAGCGCCGTCCCCGAGCCCAGCAGCTTGGCCCTCTTGGCCGGGCTCTTCGCCGTAGGCTTCACCGCCACCCGCCGCGGCCGACGCGCCTAAAAAACAGGGTGTGACCGCCGGGCGCACTGCGTTGCCCTCCCCGGTTGCGCCATGCGTGAGCCGGTGTGCCTTCCCGAAAGGTAGCGGGGGCTTCTAGCCCGCCCGCATCTGCCTCTCGGCATCCACCCCATCCAGCCTGCCATTTTCACACGTAGCGCGACAGCGCGTAGATGGTGCGCCACGAAGTGACCGGAGTGGGTGACTGGACGCGGGTGCCCCTCGGGCGCGGAGGAAACAAATGGGTGCTCTGAAGGGCAATTGAAGAACAAAAAAAAACGGGCAAAACAGAGCCAGCACGACAGAGGTTTTGCCGCAAAAGAGCACAAAACAAATCCAACGCGATGAGCCTATAGGCTCACTTAAAATCTCTAGGAAACAGACCCGTGCTTTTTGCGCCTTTTGCGGCTAAACCCACCTGCCTCTCGTCCTTCATTCTCTCCGTTCTATTCTGTATAAACATCAGGCTGACGGCTCTGTGCCCTCCATGTCTCCTCCGTGACATCTGTGTCAAAAAATCCCTGCCCCTCCGCGCCCCAGCCAAAGCGACGGCAGATGCCCCCTCCTCCCTCCAAAACAACAGTGCTTCAGCCCTCAGTTCCCTCTGTTCCCTCCTGTAAAAAAACAACCTGCCTCCCCGTCACCGCGTCAGCCCTTCCTTACCTTCGTTCCCTTTTGTTCTTCAATTGCCCTTCAGGGCACCCATTTCATCACCCCTGCGGGGCACGCCCTGCGGGCGCACCATCTCCGCGCTCCCGCGCTTCGTGTAAAAAACAGCAGGCTGACGGCTCTGTGCCCTCCGTGTCTCCTCCGTGACCTCTGTGTCAAAAAGCACCAGCCTCATAGTTCTGCGTCCCCCAACCCAATCCAAGTTTGTCATCCCCCCATTTCATCTTTTCCGTGAGCACACATGAGTGAATCAACTTCTCCCTCCATCGGCGTCCTCGGCCTCGGCATCATCGGCGGCATCTGGGCCCGCCACTACCACGCCGCCGGCATCCTTGCCGGAACCTGGAATCGCACCGCCCAACCTGATTTTCCGCAGTGGCAACCCACCGCCCTCGCCGTCGCGGAAAAGTCTGACATTATTCAGATCGTCGTCGCCGATCCCATCGCCGTGCAAAGCGTGCTGAAAGCAATCACGCCGGCCCTCAATTCCACTAAGACGGTTGTCCAATCCAGCACCATCGATCCCGAGAGCAGCGACCGCTTTCGCACCGCCGTCATCGCCACCGGTGCCCGCTACCTTGAGTGCCCCTTCACCGGCAGTAAACCCGCCGCCGTCGCCAAACAAACTGTGTATTATCAAGGTGGTGACGCCCACCTCATCACCGAACTCGAGCCCATCCTATCCCTCGTCTCTGCCCATCGCATTCCTATCGGCAATCACCGCCAAGCCTGTGCGCTCAAACTCGCGATGAACCTCAACGTCTCCGCGCAAATGCAAGGTTTCAGCGAAGCCATCACCATTTGTCGTCGCGCCGGGATCGACAACGCCGTGTTCCAAAATGCCATTGAGCGTAACACCACTTACTCCGGCCTCTTGCAGATCAAGTGGCCGCAAGTGCGCGACGAAGACTACTCCCCATTTTTCTCGATCAAACATATGCACAAAGATATGCGTCTGGCAGCCAGTATGGCCGATGTGAGTGATCTCCAACTCCTCGCCCTCGTGCGCGAACGCCTCGCCGCCGCTGAAGCGGCCGGCCTCGGCGACGAAGATTTTGCTGCCCTGTTCAAACTCATCCGCCCCACCAGCTCGGAGTCCTAATGGAACGCTCCGCAGGACTCTACGGTCTACTTTTTCACCCCGCGATTTACCGGCTTTTCCAAGCCGCCGTCGCCGGTGATATACACGATCGCTTCATCGCGGAATACGTGCGTCCCCACCCAGGCCACAAGGTCTTCGATCTCGGCTGCGGCACCGGAGAAATTCTCGCTCATCTGCCCGAGGTAGACTTCCTCGGCTTCGATATTAGCGAATCCTACATCAGCGCCGCTCGAGCCCGCTACGGCAATCGAGGTCGTTTCGTTTGCGGCGATGTCGGACTCACCACCATCGACGAAGAGGCCAGCACCTTCGATATCGCATTGGCCAATGGCGTCGTTCACCACCTCGATGATCCTACCGCGATCAAGCTCTTCGAACTCGCCGCCAAGGCGCTTAAACCCGGCGGTCGCCTGATCACCTTCGACGGTTGTTACACCCCTGAACAGAACCGGCGCTCGCGCTGGGTCGTCAGCCGCGATCGCGGCGCTCACGTGCGCGAAGTCGAGCACTACTTAAAGCTCGCGAGCAGCGTCTTCCCCGTAGTTAAACCCGCCATCCGGCACGATCTTATCCGCATTCCCTACACCCACCTGATCATGGAATGTCAGCGCGGCGAATAGAACTCGGTATCTTCGTTCATCTAAATCTGAAACTCCCCATCGCGGTAAATCACCACGGTCGATCCATCCTTGAGATGAGCCGTCACCACGCGGTTTGAAGTCGCCACGATATCAGTGTGCACCACCGAATTATTGTAACCGCGCGCCTCCCAGTCCTCATCCGCCAGCGCACTCTGGTCGCCCGGAAATGAATCCCGATACGCCGAACCCACTGCCACGTGGGTGTTGCCAAAATCGCCGCCGACATTTTCATCGTAAAGCGTCACCCCCATAAACTTGGTGATGCGAGAAAACCGGCGATCCGTCAGCGAGAACTCGCCTACTTTATCCGCGTTTTCCACCGCGATCATATCACGTAAGAGGTCTTCCCCTTCGCTTGCCGTCGCCTTCACCACTCGACCGTCCTTAAATTCCAAATACGCATCCTTGATCAGCGAGCCATAACGATAAAGCGGTTCGGTAAACTGGATTCGACCCTCCGTGCCCCGCCAGTCCGGCGAGATGAACAATTCGAAACTCGGAATATTGCGACCCGATCCCCCGAGCCACTTTCGATCGTCGCCGAGCTTAACCCATAGATCGGTGTCCGCTGCTTCCACGCGCAGTCGCTCGATCGGCATCGCATCCAAAGCATCACGGATTCGATACAGTTTTTCGTAAATGCGCTTCCACTCTTCCGCCGGACTCTCCTCCTTCAACAAACACGCCTCGATGATCTGCTCCCAGTATTCTTCGAGCGTCATCCCCACTTCATCAGCCATCGCCTGCGTTCCGTAGAGCGCTAGGGTCCACGTGTAATTTCCCGCGCTTTCTTTGGCTCGCTTCCATTCCATGTAAGGCTTCATCGCCTTCTGCGCCGCCATGATTTTATGACTCGGGATCCCGGCTAACTCCCGCATATCCGTCGCTCCCCGGATCGCCACGGTGTGATCAATCTGATCGATTATTCCGCGATTATAAGATTCGGCAAAAAACGCCAACTGCGCCTCGTTTGCCAACTCATAATACTCCCGATCCATGTCGTCCGGTGTCATAAAGATCAACGGATGAGCCCCCGCCTTCAGCACAGCCCGGCGCAAGGCGATCAACAGCGGTTTCGCCACTTCCGGCACCCGCAGTTGCACGACTTCCCCCGGCTTCACGCCGTCCCCACTATTGAGGGCAAAATTGATCAAAACATCGGCGTATTTATCGAGTAGCGCCTGAGAAGGTTGGTAGGACATCCCTCCAATTTCCCCACCCTCACCCAAAGCGCAAGACGTGAGCCGCCCCTCAGCCCTCCAGTTTGCCCCTAAGGAAACAAAGAGAACAAAGCCACCCCTCCCCGTCGCGCCGCGCTTCAGCCGGCGTTCGGTGCCTCCCCGAAAGGTAGAGGGGGCTTCTAGC
>Ga0075109_1000227_pt1 | contig 39200 bp, 38 predicted proteins | sample AntAceMetag02UKD_FD_69798 | JGI IMG/M metagenome (GOLD analysis project Ga0075109, IMG submission 69798) | Saline lake microbial communities from Ace Lake, Antarctica - Antarctic Ace Lake Metagenome 02UKD | ecosystem: Environmental > Aquatic > Non-marine Saline and Alkaline > Saline | place...
GCTTTCAAACACCCAATTGCGGTGGTTTCCACGATTGATGACGTGATATAGCCCGCCTTCGGATTCAAATCTCAGTTTCCTTGCCACGGCCTTTCTTCAATCCAACTTACCCAGAAATGTCAAACAGTATGGATTGACCCTTCTTGCCCCCTTCCCTTTGGGCAAGAGCATCTGACCATTATCAGCGCCAAACCGGGAGGTGGGAGCGCACGCGCCCCCGACCATCGCCCTCCGTGGCAGACTTGGGCGACCTGAACACGCTGCGAGGTCTGCGTCGCCAGGCCTTTGGCTAGACTCGCGGTAGGGCCAAATTAGTTAAAAAAGCTGAGAGATGTGGGCCAGCCTCGTTCGCTAACTGTGCATCACTTGGCCGCCGTCGATATTGAGGGTTTGGCCGGTGATGTTGCGGGCGTGAGGGGAGGCTAAGAACGTCGCCATAGCGGCGCATTCGTCGGGGGTCTGCCAGTTGCCGAGGGGGGAAGTGCCGCTGATTTTTTGTGCGGCCCACGTGGCATAGTCCTGTTGCTGATCGGTGGGTAAGTCTGCCTGACTCGCGCTCCACACCGCCTCGTTTAGCTCGGTTTTGACCATGCCGGGAGATAGGGCATTGGCCCGCACTTGGTAGGGTGCGCAATCGCGGGCTACGACTTGCATGAAGTTAATTAGACCGGCTTTGGCGGCGCTGTAAGGCGGGTCGGTGGGCGATCCGATTTGGCCGGCGACGGAGACTAGAAACAGGAACGATCCGCCCGCTTGTTCGATGAGCTGGGGCGCGAAGGTGTGAGCGACATTGACGGCCCCGACTAGGTTTACTTCGAGCACGGCCTTCCAGTCGGACGGCGCCAAGTGCCAGAATGGGAAACCAAACTTACCTGAACCTACCCCCACCGCATAAACCACGTGGCGGGTGTCGGGGTGGGCTCGGGCAAAAGCCTGCACGGCGGCGAACGAGGTGACGTTTCCCGTGATCAGGTCGCCCGGAGATTGCAGGGGGGCGGCGTCGACGGCGCGATCGAACCCCACAACGTCGCAGCCCTCCGCTAAAAAATGCTCGGCGATAGCGCGACCAATACCTCCGGCGGCGCCGAAAATGGCCACCTTCTGACCCTTGATTTCCAGATTCATGGCGGAGTCAGGTGGACGATTTTTAACGGACCGTTCTACTCGATTTCCGGTGTCACCGGAGCTACGGGCTTCGGCTTGGGTTGCGGAATCGAAATCGTCGGCGGAGCGATGGCGGGTGCCGAAAAACTAGGACTAAAACCCGGTCGGGCTGGAGTGCTGACCCGGGTTTTGATTGGCGCGATAACGGGGGCGGCGGGTTTGGCGATGCTGGGCGCGAGGGACGCGTCCTCATCGACAGGCCCGGCGGCGATTTCGGCCTGGAGACCGCCGAGTCGATTCTCCGCTCGGGTGATCCATTCCGGACGGCTTTTGAGCCGTCGCTTTACTTGGTCGGCGGCACCCGGATCGACGCCTGCTTCGGCGGCGAGGAGTAGCCAAGCGAGGCCTTCGGCGTAATCGCGTTTCACCCCCCGCCCGCTGACGAGCATCGCCCCGACGTTGTAGGTGGCTTCGGGGTGCTTAAGGTAGGCCGCGCGTTTGTAGAACTCAAAGGCTAGCGAGGGACTCTTGGGCTGCCCGAGTTGGCCTTCTTGGTAGGCTTTGGCGATGCGAAAGAGGGACTCGGGATGTTCCTTAAAGGCGGCCTGCTGGTAGAACTTGAAGGCTTCGGTCTGGTCCTTAGCGACTTGGTCGCCGGCCTCTAAGAGCTGGGCGTATTGGAAGCTCGCCAACGGGTTGCCCGTGGCGGCGGCCTTGAGTTCGGGAATGGTTTCCCACGGCGGCTCCGCGTTATCGATGGAGACCATTACTGGAGGCGCGACGATCACGGCGTCGGCCTCGCGTGCGGAAGCGGGCAGGCAGAGTGCCGCACTCAACAGGACGAGCCCGCATCTGGTTCGGACGCGATGCGGTCTCGGAGTACTAATCTTTTTTGGCTTCATCGCCGGTCACGTCGGTGCCGCCGGTCACGTTCACCTTTGCCATGACTTTGTCCATGATTTCCTTCGCAAGTGCGGGCTTGTCGCGGATCTCGGCTTTGGCGGCGTCGCGGCCTTGGCCGATCAAGTCGCCGTTGTAGGAAATCCAGGCACCGCGTTTTTCCAGCACCTTGTGCTCGAGGCCGAGATCGACGACCGAACCGCTGGCGGAAATGCCCTCGTCATACATGATATCGAATTCGCACTCGGTGAAGGGCGGAGCGACCTTATTTTTGACGATCTTAAGTTTGGTGCGGTTGCCGATGACTTTGCCATCGGGCTGCTTGATCTGTTCGCGGCGACGGATGTCGATGCGTACCGAACAGAAGAACTTCAACGCGCGTCCACCGGGAGTGGTTTCGGGGCTGCCGAACATGACGCCGATCTTTTCGCGAATTTGATTGGTGAAGATGCAGATGCACTTGGTCTTGCTGACGACGGCGGTGAGGCGACGCATGGCCTGCGACATGAGGCGGGCCTGCGAGCCGACGGTCGCGTCACCCATCTGGCCATCGAGTTCTTGTTTCGAAACGAGGGCCGCGACGGAGTCGATGATGATTACGTCGATGGCGTTGGAGCGAATGAGGGTCTCCGTAATGTTGAGCGCGTCTTCGCCCGAGTCGGGTTGGGAGACGAGCAGGTCATCTAGGTTCACGCCGACGGTGCGGGCGTATTTGGGATCGAGCGCGTGCTCGACATCGACGAAAGCCGCGAGGCCGCCGTTGCGTTGGGCTTCGGCGATGACGCTGAGACAGAACGTGGTTTTACCGGAGGATTCTGGGCCGTAGATCTCGACGATGCGGCCGCGGGGGAGGCCGCCGACGCCGAGGGCGAGGTCGATGGCGAGCGAGCCAGTCGAGATCGTCTCGACCTTCATCCGATGATTGTCGCCCAGCCGCATGATGGAGCCTTCGCCGAATTGTTTGGTGATCGCGCTGATTGCGAGGTCGACGTTTTTGCGAGCGGCGACGGCGTTAGCGGGGGCGGCAGCGGTGGTTTTTGCGACGGAGGATTTAGCCATGAGAGAAGAGGGAAAAGGGGGGATTAAAACGGTCGTGATGGAAGTAAGCCCAGACGGTGATGAGCCGAGCACAACCGCGCAAGCGCGGACCCCAAACGGGGCCGCAGTTTCTTTCTGACGGAGCGACCTGAAGCCGGAGGTTAGGTCGCGGAGCGCCTCAGCAACTCACGTCTTTGCCTTCGCTGCCGAAGTGAGCGAGCCGCTCTTCGGGGGGCGTTTTGTGGATGTCGTCGGGCGCGTAATGGAATTGCAGCGCGCGGCGGCGATGGGGCGACGTATTGTGCGGCGTGCCGTGGGGCAGTTTACCGTCGAAGAAGAGCAGACCTCCTGGCTTGAGCGGCACGGCCACGGATTTGGTGCCCATCACCATGTCATCGCAGATTTGCCAGTCGCGACGCTTGAAGTGGATCAAAGGCTCGTTGTGCCGGCCGGGCAGAATCTGCATGCAGCCGTTTTCGACCGTCGCTTCGTCGAGCGCAATCCACACGCCGACGACCGGCGTATCCAGCGGGTAGTCAAAATAAGCGTGGTCCTGATGCCACGGTTTCTCGCGGCCGATCAAGGGTGGTTTGAGCAGCGCCATGTCCTGAAACATCTCGGGCGTGCGATCGTGGAGCAGGGTTTTGATGACGCCTAACATGGCCGCGTGCTGGGAGATGGCGCGGAGGCGGGACTCATGCTGCTCGAATACGCCGAGTTTGCGCACGGCGTCCATGCGCTCAGCTGGTCCCATTGCGGGGAGACGCTCGCGTGCGGAGGCTTCGAAAACTACGTGGTCGAAATCAGGATATTCGCCCATGAGCAACGACACGATACCGTCGATGGCGGCCTTGATCTCGTCCTTACTGAAAGCCTGCGCGACGGCGAGGTAGCCGTGTTCGCGGTAGAATGCGATTTCGGCGGGCCCGATGTCGGCCAGCGTGGCGACTTGGTGGGCGTCAGCGGACGGTTGGTAGAGGGCAGGGTCGTGGAGCTCGGCTCCTTCGTCGTAGGAGGCACCGTTGGCGTGAACAGTATTCGTCGTAGTCATGAGGAGGCGGGGGACAGCAAAAAAGGAGGAACAGGAACTATACCGCAAGTCGGGTCGAAGGGAATGGACGGGTCGGGTATTTATATGCACTAATCCGATATAAATGAGGGAAAATTGGCCCAATAGGATAGCCATATCAGGTATTGGTGGTCGCGTGCGCTGCGAGCCGGGATGGTCGTTGGGGCGGGCGTGGTCGGATCAATTGATCGATTTTGACTTGTGGCTGGTCTGGGCCGGGCGGGGCACGATGCGGCTGAGCGATCGAGAGCTGCCGTTGCGGGCCGGCACCTGCGTGTGGATGCGTCCGGGGGCGCGGTACGAGGCGCGGCAGGATCCGCAGGATCGGCTGGGAGTGAGTTTCATCCATTTTCGGGTCGAAGCCGAACGGGCGTTCGCTCCTCCATTTGAGGCGGTGGACGTGCGCTCGCTGGAATTCACCGTTGGCATGCTGGATGAAGTGGTGCGACGGAAAGATGAGGATCCGGTGCTGGCGGCGCGATTGTTGGGGGATTTATTGGCGGTTCTAGCCAAGGATCATGCGCAGGGCGGAGGGGCGGGGGCGACGGCTCCGACTTGGGCGGGGCGCCGCCGGGAGCGGCAGATGCAGCGGGTTGCGGCCCGGATCGTCGAGCAACCGGGCGAAAAATGGGTGGTCGCGCATTTAGCCCAAGAGGCGGGGTTGGCGCCGGATCATTTCTCCCGGGTATTTCGCGATGTCCTAGGCGAGCGACCCCAGGCATTCGTCCTGCGCAGCCGAATTGCGCGTGCACAACAGCTTCTTTTGCAAACAGATCTGCAAGTCGGCGAAATCGCGCTTCTTTTGGGGTTTCGAGACGGATTCTATTTTTCGCGTCAGTTTCGGGCGTTTTCTGGAGTGCCGCCTTCGAGATATCGGCGGGTCGGAGGTGATGTTAGTCGGGAGTTAAGTTGAAAGTTCGCTTGAACGCTCGTCCTTGCGGCGTTTATTCCGAGATCCTTTGTCCAGTTAACTTTCCCTACTTATGAACATCAAATCGTATCTCAAACCTCAGTGTGGCTGGTCCAACGGCGTTCGCGCCATCATGGCCAAGTATGATCTCCAATATGAAGATATCGATATCATCAACAACCGCGACAATTACGCGGAGATGGTGCAGAAATCGGGGCAACCGCTCTCGCCGTGCGTTGAGATCGACGGAGTAATGCTGGCCGATGTGTCGGGCGAAGAAGTCGAAAACTACATGCTGTCCAACGATCTGGTGAGACCCACCAAGTCGGACGCAGGAGTAGCGACCGACGCGGGCTGTTCCGATGAGGAACACGCCAAGATGGCACCGAAGACGATTCGCTTTTTTTAAAGCGAGACCTCGCCCTCTCATTTTTCGGGCCGGTTCACGCCTCCGGGTGGCCGGTCTTTTTTAGGCGCGCTGCGAATGCTCGCTGAATCGGCGTGTCTCCTGCTTCTTCTCCACGAACTTTTCTTTCCTACTTTATGGTCAAACCCATTCCCTCTCCGCTCTACCACCCAGACCAAGAACACGACGCTTGCGGCGTTGGATTCATCGCTCGGATGACGGGTGAACGCAGTTACGAAGTTATCAATCGGGCCGTGGCGGCCCTCAAGGCATTGGCCCATCGTGGCGCGATCGATGCCGATGCGGTCACAGGTGACGGAGCCGGTCTCCTCACCCAAATTCCGGTGGAGCTGTTGCGGGAACGATTGGAAGAACGGGGCAATACCCTCTTCAACGACGCGGACCTCGGGGTCGGCATGATCTTTCTGCCCAAAGAGGAATACGCCCAAGCTCACTGCAAAAAAATTGTCCGCGATGCCATCGAAGCCGAAGGCCTCGCTTGGTTGTGCTGGCGCGACGTGCCGGTCGACGATTCGTGTCTCGGCCGCAAAGCGCTCGATACCCAGCCGGTCATTGCACAGGCCCTTATTGCCCGCCCCGATGCTTCCGACGAGGTCGAGATCACGCCCGATCAGTTCGAGCGAAAAATATTCCTCGCGCAGAAAACGATCGAACGCACCGTCGCGGCGGCAGGCATCGATGGGTTCTACATCTGCTCGTTCTCCTCCCGGACTATTGTCTACAAGGGGATGCTCACCCCGCTGCAGATTAGGAAATATTTCACCGACCTGAAGTCGCCCAAGTTCACCTCGGCCTTCGCGATTTTTCACCAACGCTATTCGACGAACACCTTCCCGATGTGGCACCTCGCCCATCCCTTCCGGATGGTCGCGCACAACGGCGAGATCAACACCATCCGCGGCAATCGTAACCTAATGCGGTCGCGCGAGAACTCCCCGAACCACGGGGTTTGGGGCGATCGCTACAACGACCTGAAGCCGCTCGTGCAGCCCAACGGCAGCGACTCAGCCACGTTCGACAACGCCCTCCAACTGCTGACGCTCGGCGGCCGCAATCCGTTGCACGCCGCGATGATGATGATGCCGCCAGCATGGGAGACGGACGAAAATCTCAGCGACGAAACCAAGGCGTTCTTCCGTTACCACGCCACCATGATGGAGCCTTGGGATGGCCCGGCGGCGATCGCCTTCAGCGATGGCAAAGTCATTGGCGCATCCCTTGATCGCAACGGACTGCGCCCGGCGCGCTACAAAATTTACGACGACGGCTATGTCATCATGGCCTCGGAAGCCGGACTGGTGTTCGACTTCCCCGGCAAGGTGATCGAAGCCGGCCGCCTCGGCCCCGGTCGCATGATGGCGATCGATCTGGCGAAGCAGCGGTTCCTCCACGACGACGAGATCAAGGCGTCGTTTACCAATGACCCGCGCTTCAAAGCATGGTGCGCCGATCATCTCGTAAACCTGCACATGAAGGCGGGCGAACCCCCGGCCGATGAAGCCCCGCCCGCCGACACCACGCGCCAACAAATCGCGTTTGGCTACGAGACCGACGAAACCGAATTGGTGCTCCTGCCGCTCGCTGCGGGCGCCGAGCCCACGGGCTCGATGGGCGAAGACACGCCCCTCGCCGTGCTCTCCCGCCGACCCCGGCTGCTCTACGGCTATTTCAAGCAACTCTTTGCCCAAGTCACCAACCCGCCGATCGACTCCATCCGCGAGAAAACGGTGATGTCGCTCTCGATGTTTTTGGGCGGCCGCCTCGGTCTTCTTGAAGAACTGCCCAAGACCGCGGGACTCGTTGAACTCAAGTCCCCCATCCTCTTCAGCCACGAGTTGGAGGCGCTCAACAAAATCAATTTCCTCGATGGTCGCGTCGCTCGACTCTCCGTGCTGTTCGATGCCGCCGCCGGACCGGATGCGCTCGAGCCCGCCGTGAAGGCCCTGGCCGCCGAGGCCGTGAAATCCGTCAAAGAAGCCCGCACCAAGGTCATGATTCTATCCGACCGGGGCGTCTCTGATTCGCAGGCCGCCATCCCCATGCTCATCGCCGTCGGGGCGGTGCACCAAGAACTTGTCCGTCACGGCTTGCGAGTCCGTTGCGACCTCGTGGCGGAGACTGGTGAAGCTCGCGAAGTGCATCAGATCGCCTGCTTGCTCGGCATGGGTGTGAATGCGGTGAGCCCTTATCTCGCTTTCGATGTCATCAGTCAAATGGCTCTCGACGGCCAAGCCGGAGAAGGCGTCACGCCAGCGCAAGCGCGCCGCAACTACGAGACCGCGATCGGTGCGGGTCTGCGCAAGATCATGGCGAAGATGGGTATCTCGACGCTCTTCAGTTACCGCGGTGCCCAGATCTTTGAAGCGCTCGGCGTTTCTCACCAAGTGATTGAAGACTGCTTCACCGGGGTGCCGTCCCCGATCGGCGGCGTCGGCTACCGGCAGATCGGCCAATCGACTCTCGATCGACACGCCAAAGCGTTTCCGCAACTCGACGCGGCCGACCCCGACAACGTCGGCCAGTCGGCTGCTCCCGAACTGCAGCCCGAAGGCTACTACCGGGTCAACAAGCGCGGCGAAGGCGAATACCACGCGTGGAGCCCAAAGCTCGTTGCCTCGATGAACAAGTTCAACCGGGCCGGCGATTTCGAGGCGTTCCAGCCATGGAAGGATCAGGCCGACGAGCATCAGCCCGTGGCGATTAAGGACCTGCTCAAAATTCGATTCCCCCAGACTGGCATCGCCATCGATGACGTCGAAGGCATCGAAGATATCCGCCGCCGTTTCACCACGGCCGGGATGTCGTTGGGCGCGCTCTCGCCCGAAGCTCACGAGGCGCTGGCCATCGCGATGAACCGCATCGGCGGTAAGTCCAACTCTGGCGAAGGCGGCGAAGATCCCGAGCGTTATTCGCGCCGCGAGAATGGCGACAACGCCAACTCCGCCATCAAACAGGTTGCGTCTGGCCGCTTCGGGGTCACCGCCGAATACCTTGCCAACGCCAAGGAAATCGAAATCAAAATGGCCCAAGGCGCGAAGCCGGGTGAAGGCGGTCAACTGCCCGGCCACAAGGTCTCGCCCATGATCGCGCGGCTGCGTTTCTCGGTGCCTGGAGTGACGCTCATTTCGCCCCCGCCGCACCACGATATTTATTCGATCGAAGATCTCGCGCAGTTGATTTTCGACCTCAAGGAAGTGAACCCGCGCGCCAAGGTTTGCGTGAAGCTCGTTTCGTCTTCCGGCGTCGGCACGGTCGCCGCCGGCGTGGCCAAAGCCTACGCCGATGTGGTGCTCGTTTCCGGCCACGATGGGGGCACCGGAGCCTCGCCCTTGGCCTCGATCAAAAACGCTGGCTCGGCGTGGGAAATCGGTGTCGCCGAAGCCCACCAAGTGCTCATGCAAAATGACCTGCGGGGTCGCGTCGTGCTCCGCACCGATGGCGGCATGAAGACGGGTCGCGATATCGTGATCGCCGCGCTGCTCGGCGCGGAGGAATTCAACTTCGGCACCGCCGCGTTGATCGCGGCGGGTTGCGCGATGTTCCGCGTCTGCCACCTCAACACCTGCCCAGTGGGTGTCGCCACGCAACGCGAAGACCTCCGCGCCAAGTTCCGCGGCAAACCTGAGAACGTCATCAACTTCTTCAACGCCGTGGCCGAGGACGTGCGCCAATACTTGGCCAAGCTCGGCGTCTCCTCGATCAACGAAATCATTGGCCGCGTCGACCTGTTGGAACAGATCGATGATCCCGCCAACGAAAAGACCAAGCTGATCAATCTCTCCGGACTGCTGCACAATCCCGATCCCACCGGCGAGATGGACCGCTACCATGTGCGCGAGCGCAACGAGCGTTTCGGGGCGGAAGGTTCGCTCGACGAATCGATTTTGCAGGAAGCACGCGATGTGATTTTGGGCAAGTCTCCCCGCCTCTCTGCGCGTTACAAAATCACCAACGTCAACCGCGACATCGGCACGCACCTCTCGGGTCAGATCGCCTACCAAAAGGGCAACGCTGGACTCGAGCCGGGCGCCATCGACTTGACCTTCACCGGTTCGGCCGGGCAGTCGTTTGGCACTTTTTTGGTGAAGGGCATTCGTCTGACCTTAAACGGCGAGGCCAATGACTACGTGGCCAAGGGCATGAACGGCGGTGAGATTATCATCCGCCCGAAACCCTCGGAAATCTTCGTCTGGCATGAGCAATCCATCATGGGCAATACCTGCCTCTTCGGTGCGACGGGTGGACACCTCTTCGCGGCGGGCCGCGCGGGTGAACGTTTCGGGGTGCGCAATTCCGGGGCGACGGCCGTGATCGAGGGCGTGGGCGACCACGGCTGCGAATACATGACTGGTGGCATGATTGTGGTGCTCGGTCCAACCGGCATCAACTTCGGCGCCGGCATGAGCGGTGGCCTCGCCTTCATTTACGATGAGGTGGGCAATTTCGATCGTCGGATCAACCCGGACATGATCGATGCGGAGCGGCTGACCGACGAAGAAGAGATCGCGAGCCTCGCGCAATTGATCAGCCTGCACGCGACCCTCACCGGCTCGCCGCACGCGCAGGATCTCCTCAAGGACTGGGACAACACCGTGAAGAAATTCTGGAAAGCCGTCCCGCATCCGCCGAACGCCGATACGCCTAAGACGGTCTATCGTTTCGACGAAGCCATGGCCCCGGCTTTGCTGTAGGTTTTAGAGTCAGATAGCTCCTCATTTAGGACTTCCCGCGATCTTCGGCGGAATTGATTTCTCTACTTATGTGATACATTTTGTATCACAAGAAAACGGCGAGGGTGCGTGAATTGAGAGGGGAGTTTCCCAAAGTAATGGCGTGGGTGGACGCGGGGGAAGAAGTGGTCATCACCAAACGCCGCAAGGTCGTGGCCAGATTGAGTCCGGCAACCGACCAAGCCGAAACCAAGGCTCCCCTGCCTGACTTCCAAAAGCGGCAGCAGGAGATCTTCGGTGATAAGAAAATCTCGGCGGAAGCGATGGCAGAGATACTCGACTTCAATCGCGGCCGCTACTGATGGCCGCCACCGTCTACGCCGACTCGAGCTTCTGGGTGTCGCTCTACGTGAGAGACGCCCACTCGGAGCGGGCGAGGGAAGTGGTGGTGGATAACTCCCCCATCTTTTTGACGGAGATCGTGGAACACGAGCTCCGGAATGCGATCCGGCTAAGCGTTTTTCGGAAGCAGATCACGAAGGCTCAAAGCCAGGCTTCATTGACGGCATTTGCGGACGACCAAAGCACCCGACTGGTCGAAAACGCTCGTCTCGTTTGGCAGAACCTCTTTGAGCGAACGGAGGCGTTAAGTGATCGCTATACCGCCAAGCAGGGCCAACGCGCGACAGATATCCTCCACGTCGCTTCAGCCCTTGAGCTCGGGGCGAAGTGTTTTTTGACGTTTGATCATCGGCCAGCGCGCTTGGCTAAGGCTGCGGGCTTGAAGGTGGTCACCTGAATGGACTTCACCCCTGACTACTCCGGCCCATTTTTTTGCGCTCGAATGAGGTGGGCAGGAGCTTGGATTGAGCTCAGTCCGCCGCCTGGCGGAGGATACGTTCGATGGATCGGATATAGCTTTCAGGGCCGCCTGGTTGATAGCCAAGCTTCCCTAGTTTTTCGCCGCTAGCCGAAACCACCCAGACCGTCGGATAAGACCGCACGCCGAACTCTTGAGCTAATTGGTTGTTTTGGGCTTTGAGCTCTGGAGCCAGTGCCGTCCGACGGGGGAAGTCCACATAGACCGGCACTAACGCTTCTCCGGCAAACGCGATCATCTCGTCGGTTTCGAACACCTCGGCATTGAGACGACGACAAGGCGGGCACCAATCGCTGCCGGTAAACTTGAGCAGCAGGGGCCGTCCTTCGGCGAGGGCGGTGGCCTTGGCTTGCTCGTAGTCGGTCTGCCAAGGGAAGCGATTTTCCGCCGCTCCGGCGGAGGTCGCGATCGCGGTGAGCATCAAGAAAGGAAGGATAAGGGCCGGGATTTTCATGGTTCGTTTATTTGAAATACAATGGGCACCTCCGTTCGCGAATCAACTGGTTTACCCTCTCTCACCGCCGGAGCGAATTGCCTGCGGGCGACCGCGGCGATAACGGCGGGCTCGAATTATAGACCCATAGATTCTACCGCCATATGATTGGGGTTACAAGTTGCCACCAAGCGCGACCCGAGGTCGGTTTAATTTCTATGGCCAAGTCCAAACCTATTCCCGGATCGACGGGCGAAGTGCTCACCTGTTTGCCGTCGCCGTATATCCCACACGCCGCGACGGGCTTACTGTATTTGCCGCGCATGATTGCGAAGTGCCGCTACGTGCAGGAGCACGGCGAGATGCCGAAGAGCTATCGCAAAAACTACGGCCGGGGGCTGGACCGATTCATCGCGATGCACCTCGGCGTTGAGCCTAAAGAGATCGAGACGGCCGTGCATACGTCGGTCAATGATGCGGAACTCGACGCGAAACTGTTGGCGCTATTCCCGGATGATGTGCGGGCGATAAAATGGAATCGCGAATTGGTGCAAAAAGGCATGACCAAAGCCGGTCGCGAGTTTTTGGCCGAAGCGCTCACCAACATGGGTTGCGCCGATCGCACGGATGAGATCATCAGCGTGCCGGACCTAATGGATTTTGACGAAGGCCGGATCCAGTAGGACGGGGCGACGATGTCGGGCTTAAAGGGCGAGTAGCCAAGACATCCCGAACGGTTCCACCTGAGGTAGGGCCGTGCTCGCCGAGCGCGCCTTTTCATCCTGCCAGCACTCCGCTGGCGGTTTTGGCAAGATCGCCCTACCTCCCAAGCGCTTGCTCCATGTTCTGGCAGCCGTGATTCACCTGCCTCTGGAAGGATCGAACACGTCGCATCGACCGGGCCGGTTGAAACGGCGCGCTCGGCGCTCACGCCCTACCCTTAAGGCGAGGCGCCTGCGGCGGCGCCGACAACGCCGCTCGCGTTTGTCACTTGTTATATGACAAACGATTTGGGCTTTGAGGTAGCCGCGGACGACACGGAGGTCGTCCCGCCCGAGGCCGCCGTCTTGCCGGGGTGCGCCCAAGTTATCGGTGGACGGTGGAGGATGTCGGGCGTAAAGCCCGACCCACCCCGCAGGGCGCGAGCTGGTCCGGCGTGGGTGGGTCGGGCTTTACGCCCGACCGCGATTCACGGACGGTCACCGCAGCCGAGATCACTTTGGGCGCGATCTATCGAGGCCACTTTCTCACCTCCGAGTTGTCGGAGGACGATGGGCTTTCGGGCGTAAAACCCGTGACGTTTCTCTGGGATCGTCACGGCGATCGTGATCGCCCAAGTTGAGCGCGCATGCAGCTGCCTTTGCGTTGGAAATTTGCCCTCCTTTATTTCAGTGAGGGCGCGCCGATAGGGTTTTTGTGGTGGGCGTTACCGACGTTGCTGCGGCAAGAGGCGGTGGCGATTGAACGGATCACGATGCTGGTGGCGGCCCTTGCGCTGCCGTGGGCGGGGAAGTTTTTGTGGGCGCCGTTGGTGGATGCTTGGCGAGGACCTAGCTGGGGATTTCGGCACTGGGCCGCGAGCGCGCAGATGGGCATGGGGGTGGTCTTGCTGCCCTTGATTTGGCTCGATCCGGTCGGGCAGTTTGGGCTCTGGTTTGGGCTTTTGCTGGTGCACGGGTTTTGCGCGGCGACGCAGGATGTGGCGATTGATGCCTTGGCGGTGCGGTCGGTAGAATCGGGCGAACGGGGACAACTTAATGCGGCCATGCAAATCGGCATGCTGGGAGGCCGCAGTGTGTTTGGCGGGGGCGCGATTTTGTTGATGGGTTGGGGGGGGTGGCCGGTCGTGTTCGGGGCTTTGATTGCGGCGATCTGGGGCTCTCTATTGGTGTTGTGGTGGGGGATCGAAGAGCCGCCCGAAGAGGTGCGGGATACCGCATCCGAGCGGTCTTTTTTCCGGACCTTAGGGCAGGTGTTTCGTCAGTCCACGACGTGGTGGGCGTTGGGGTTTGCGTTGGTGGCGGGAGCGGGCTTCGAGGCGGCCGGAGCGTTGGCGGGCCCGTTGCTGGTGGACCGGGGAGCGGGCAGTGAAACCGTCGGGTGGTTTTTTGCGCTTCCGGTCGTGGGAGCGATGGCGTTGGGCGGTTGGTGGGCGGGGCGTTGGAGCGACCAAGGCTCGCGGATTGGACGCACGGCGGGAGCCCTTATTGCCGTGACGGTGATGGTGGGGCTCACGGCGACGGTAATTGCGCTGGAAGTCGCCACGCCCTGGTTGTTGGTGACGCTGACGGTCTTGTATCTGAGTATCGGGGCGTTCACTGCCGTCTCCTATGCGTTGTTCATGGACCTGACGGACCGGAGATTGGGGGCGACGCAGTTTAGCACTTACATGGCCGCGACCAACGGGTGTGAGGCGTGGGCGGTCGCAGTGGCGGGCGGGTTGATCGGAGGTTGGGGATATGGTGGCACCTTGGGCGGGATGGCTGGGCTGGGGCTGTTCGGCTTGGTCTTCTTGCAAGTGATCCGCCGCACCCAAAGTAAAGTTTGAGAGCCGCAGCTTCGGTCTGCACCTTGGGGCATGATTATCGACGTGCATACTCACCTGAATAATTACGATGAAGCCAAGACGGTGCCGTTGCCGGCGCGGTTTGACGAGCTGCAGGAATCCATGCGTTTCAGCGACGTGGATTATGCGTTGATTCTGACGTCTTACAAAGTCGATCCGCACCGGCCGTCGACTCGGGACGTGGTGGAGCTCACCGCGAACACGCCGAATGTGGGGGTGGTCGCTGGGGTCAGTTTTCTGAACTACAAGGAGCGCGATTTACGCGAGTTGAGTGACTATCTGAAGGCGGGCTTGGTCAAGGGGCTTAAGCTCTACCCGGGCTATGAGCCGTTTTACCCTTACGACTCCCGTTGTCGGGTGCTCTATGAGCTGGCGTTGGAGTTTGATGTGCCGGTCATGATCCACACGGGTGACACCTATTCGCCGCAAGCCAAAGTGCGGTTTGCCCACCCGCTGGCGGTGGACGATGTCGCAGTCGATTTTCCGGATTTGAAGTTGGTGATCTGTCACGTCGGCAACCCCTGGATCCGCGATGCCATGGAGGTGGTTTATAAAAACAAGAACGTGCACACCGACATATCGGGGTTTGTGTTGGGTGACTTCACCGAGCGGTTCGAGAAGTTCATGGTGGGGCAGATGAAGGATATGATCCTCTATGCGGGTGACCCCAACTACCTGCTCTATGGGACGGATTGGCCGATCTGTCGGATGCGCACGTATCTCAAATTCGTCCGCGGTCTTGAGCTGCCGGAGGCTCAGTATGAGAAACTGATGTGGCGCAATACCAACCGGCTCTTCAAATTGGGTTTGGAGGCAACGTGAGCGATCCATCGAGACCGCCGGTTTGTTAGGTATTAGGGAGCTCTGACAGACGTCGGTGGCCGGAAGATGGAGCTTGTCGGGCGTAAAGCCCGACCCACGTCGGACCAGCTCGCGCCCTGCGGGGTGGGTCGGGCTTTACGCCCGACAGTTTCACCTGGGGTAGGGCGTGCTCGCCGAGCGCGCCGTTTCATCCTACCGATGTCCGACGGCCAGCCCACTTACCGCAATCGGCGGTTTTGGCAAAACCGCCCTACCTGCAAATGGCGTGCTCACCGCTGTTCGCGGCCGTGACTTACTTGGGCCGGAAGGATGGAGCTTGTCGGGCGTAAAGCCCGACCCACGTCGGACCAGCTCGCGTTCGACCGCCGATCCATTCGTATCCTAAAATCGGCTTGATTGTGAGAGCGCTGCTTTGATTTCAGTCCAGCCGATCCCGCGCAGATCGCGCGGGTCGGGTTCCGCATCCGCGTCGTCGAAATAACTCAGGGATTTTTGCACCTGCCAAAGACTGCCCGAGGGATACTTGCGGCGATAGAAATCAAACATCTCCGCGATCGTGAAATGACGGAGAAGCTCATGCAGGTCCCAAAAGTCTTTTTTGCTACCTCGATTGGCGATGGCGTTGAGTTTCATCGCTGCCCCATCGGCCACCGACATGAATCGAATCCCGTCCATCACCTTCCCGGCTTGGAGGGTCGGATATCGGTGAGCGAGCAAGTCAATCTTGATGCCCGCAATGATACCGCTCAGCGAATTTTCATTCACCCTGACTTCCATCAGGCCGAAGGCATCGGTCAGGCGCGGTGCGAGCGCAGCGGCATCAAAATAAGAAGCGGTGAACAAATCTATATCGATGGATATACGGTGGCCAAATTGCAGGGCTAGCGACGTCCCGCCCACGAGCTCAAAATCGTCCAGACTCGGCTCAGCCATGAGACGACGGAGGAGGGCGACCAATCCAGCGGGCGCGGCGTTATGGTGCAGTTTCATGCGTCCCAATTTTGCGGGGGGTGGCGGTAGGCGCGGAAGGCTTCGCGGGGAATCGAGAACTGATGCGCAAAAAACGAAATGGTTTTGCGGGAAAGGGCGGGCGCGGTGGTGAGGGCCGACTCGATGCGGTCCGCGCCGTAGGTATCCCAAACTAACAAGACGTCCTCGCGCGTGCCGCGTTCGACGACGCGCCGGATCAAAAAATCTGCATGGTCGTTTACGTCGATTTGATCGCGATCCACATCCCAAAAGAGATGAGGCGATAAGGGCTCGAGAACAGCAGGATTCACCGACACGAACCGGGTGTAGATTTACGGCCGATCATTGACAAGCCGGACGGCAAGAAACCCCCATGCCCAACGCCAGCTCACCTACCGCCAGCTCACCTACCGCCGGCTCGCCGCTGTTCGCCGCCGTGACTTCCTTGGGCCGGAAGGCTGGAGCCTTGTCGGGCGTAAAGCCCGACCCACGTCGGACCAGCTCGCGTCCGACTGGGTGGGTCGGCGGGCCCCACGCCTCCGACCGTGTCCCAAATCAGTCATTGAGCGGTTCAAATCGGACAGGGGTTGGTCAGAATCGGACATTTTACCGAATCGGCTAGCGCTTAATCTGTTCGATTGATTTTTAGTAGCGGTGACGTCGTCGTCACCAAAGCCCACCGCTCGGTCGTCGCAGATTGCCGTTTCGCTGGTCGAAGACGATCCGCACTTTCGGTTGTTTGTGGCGTCGGCGCTGGAGACGAGCCCCCGACATCGGTTGACCGCGACGGCGGCGAATGGGGCGGACGTGCAGGCCTGGCCGGACGACAATGACGCGGTCGTGGTCCTGGTGGATTATCAACTGCCCGATGCGCGCGGTGCGGAGGTCGTCGAGGCCCTGTTGCAACGCTTTCCGGGCGTCCTGTGTATCATGCTTTCGGGCCTCACAGATGAGCAATTCGTGTTGGATGCGATCCGGGCTGGAGCGGTGGGTTACGTGGTGAAGGGCGCGAGCGCGGAACAGATTCTCGATGCGATCAACGATGCGCTGGCCGGGGGCGCGCCCATGACTCCGGGGATCGCGCGTAAGGTGTTGGGCATGATGAGGGCGTCCCCGGAATCCGCGCAGCCCCGGGCGGGTGTGGTGGAGGTGGAGTTGGGTTTCCTGACCACCCGGGAACTCGGCGTGCTGGAATTGGTAGCGGAAGGCGCGACGGATAAGGAAGTATCGGTGCAGTTACACATCTCCGTCTCGACCGTGAAGAATACGCTACTGGCGGTTTATTCAAAATGGCGGGTGCGCTCGCGCACGGAAGCGGCGGTGAAATTTGTGCGGGTGAAGTCTCGCCGAGACCATGGTCGCTGATCCCCAAGATCGTCCCTTGCGTTTCGCGGATGCGGCCCAAGAGGAACGGTTTCAGACTGACCGGCAAACCAGCGCACTGTGGCGCGCGCGCGTCACGATGATCGTCGGCATCTTCGTGGTGGCGAGTATGGGCATGTTGGATGTCATTTATAACGCCGCGTCCGTGCCGGAATTTGTGGAGATCTCGCTTTGGGTGCGTTTTGGGTGGGTGGCTCCGATTTGGTTGGGGGTGATTATCTCGTCGTATTTGCCGAGGCACGTCCGACGGGCGGATGCGCTCTATACGATCGCCACCGTGCTCATCTGCTGGGGATTGGCGGTGATGAGATGGAGCGCTTGGGTGCATATTCCGAATACGAATATACTGACCTCTGTCGCCCTCGATGTGACGATGGTCATGCTCATGTCGTTTTTTACTTTGCCGGTGAGGCTGGTTTGGATTGCCCTCGCGATGGTCGGTATTGTCGGAGGAATCACGGGTGGACTCCTGCTGATCATGACGGTGGAAGAGGCCCTGAATAATGCCCAGCTACTGGGCTTTGTTTTGCTAGCGATGGCCGTGTTGGTGCTGGTGTCGGTGCGGGCGCGCGAGGTTACCGAACGCAGACTCTTTGCGCAGCGGGAAGAGTTGACGGCGCTAAACGCCGAGCTCTCCCGGTTGAATGCCGAAAAGAATGAATTCATGACCATCGCCGCGCACGACCTGCGCTCGCCTCTCGCGGCGGTGAATGGGGTGGTGCTCGCATTACAGCTCGGGCAAATCAAAGGTGTTGAGAAAGTGGATACGACTTACCGCTCGATTCAAGAAATGACGCGGCGGATGCTGGGCTTAGTCGATGACTACCTCGGCGCGCACGCCATCGAGCATGCGACGTTGCCGGTGCGACGGGAGCGGTTGGATCTCGCGGAGGTGGTGACAGCGGTCGCGCGGCGGCAGAAATCCACCGCGCAAGCGAAGGAGCAAACCATCCGATTTGATCCGCCCGTCGCCGCGGTCGAGGCGGTGGCGGATGCGTCGCAGTTGGCGCAGATCCTAGAGAATTTTTTGAGCAACGCGTTGAAGTTCAGCCCGGCGGGAGCCGAGGTGGAGATCGCGTTGTTGCAGGCGGAGGATGGCAGTCGCGTGCGGATCGAAGTGATCGATCAAGGACCGGGGGTGCCGGTGAGCGAGCAGGGGAATCTGTTCCGGATGTTTGGTCGCACGAGTGTGCAGCCGACAGCCGGTGAGAAGAGTCACGGCATCGGTTTGGCGGTCACGAAGCGATTGGCCGAATCCATGGGCGGCAGCGTAGGGTGCGAGTCCCCGGTGACGGGGGACGGCACGGGTTCCGCGTTCTGGGTAGAGCTGAAAGCCCGCTGAGGAAGTGGCCCACGAAATCACCCGAAAAGGCACTAAAACCGGAGTCCTGTCGTCCAAGACCACCGCGTGACAAGGGATTTTTTTACACCAAGTAAGCAAAGGCAGCAAAGGGCTTCCTCCTTCGTCCCGCAGCGCGAGATTATGGCGGACAGGAACGCACTGCGGATTTAACAGAAGCGCAGGGGAGGGGATCTGTGATAATCTGTGAAATTGTTTCGTCGCTGGCTCCTCAAGTGTCGCTCTGCTCGGTAGTGGTTAAATACTTCTGAGAAACCAGCAGCGGAGTAGCCCTCCGTTCTCTCTGTTACCTCCTATAAAATCCAGCGGTGAGGCAGGATATTTTTTACCCACGAAACACACGAAAGTTGGCGGTGGAAAACTCGATCCAGCGGCGGAGTGGATCTGTGTAATCAGTGGTTAAAAAATACTAAGAAATAGGCAGAAGAGTGGCTCTCCGTTTTCTCTGTGAGCTCCGGTAAAAACCGGCACCCAGGCCGTTGCGGGCTGACGGCGCCGAACCCAAACCGTCCGACTTACCGGTCCGAGCCGTAGATCCACGCGGTCATCTGCTCGGCTAATTGTTCCAGATCGATGCCGAGTAGGTCACGGCTCACGGTGAGGACCTGTTGGCTCATATCGGCAGGGAGTTTCTCCGCGCCCCAGTAGGCGCCGAGGATAGCACCGGCGATGGCGGCGACGGTGTCGTTGTCGCGGCCGTAGTTCGTGATGAACGTCATCGTCTCCGTGAATTCGAAGTCGGTATACAATATCGCAGTTAAGGTGATGAGGTAGACCTCTGCGGGGTGGAACGCGACGTCTTGATTGGCTTCATCGAGCTGGTCGAAAGCGTGGCGCAATTGGGCATAGCTCAGCGCATCAAGGTGCTGGAAGGCTACCGGAATTTCCGGCGGCAGCGCCGCGGGATCGAGTTCCACCGCGCGCGCTGCAGTCGCGATGCGCCGAGCGTGTTGGTAATATCGATACGCACTGCGACCGACCAGTCGGCTGGTGAAGTAGTGCTCGGGATCGACGGAGCGGTTCACGCCGACGATCGAGCTGGGGGTGGCGTCGACATCGAAGGCCGCGGCGGTCATGGCGCTTACGAGGCCGGTCATGTCGCGGGCATAACCGAGGTCGAAGATGCCCAAATCGAAGGCCAGCTGGTAAGCGCTGTTGGGGTCGGCGGGATAGACCGCACCGATCATCGGTGAATAGAGCATACCGGCGCAGGACATCTCACCGCCGTAGAATTTTTGTAAGGCGACGCTGTAGGCGGGTAGGTCGTTTGCCGCGTAGGGCTGGGCGACGAGCGCCCACTCCTGCAGCCACGCCATCTTCATGAGATTGTCTTCGTAGGGTTTGGGGTGGAACCCCTCGGTCGCCTTGAGGGCGGCGATGCGTTGTTCGTAGCGATCGACAATGAAATCGGCAAAGGCGACGGGGTCACTGGTGCCGGGCGACTGAGTGAGCAGGAAGTCGATGGTCAGCGCCTTCCAACGGGTATCATCGGTGGTGCCGCCGGCGGGCAGGTTGTTTTGCCACGTGCCTTCGGCGGAGGGAGTGCGCACCATATCGTCGAGTTCATCGACAAAGCCGTAGTCGAATTGAATGTCGGACCGACGCCACATTTCGGTGGGCGCACCCATGGCATCCCCGATGGCTGACCCAATCAAAAGACCCAGCAGCTTATCGTGATAGACGGACCGCGGAATGGAGGGTGCCGTCGGGCTGGCGGGCCTTGGGTCTGAGGCCGGCTTGGCTACGGCGGGGCTCGAGGGGGTTTGGCAGCCGGCGGCAAAAACCAACAACGAAAATAGGGCGACGGAGAGACTCTTCATGGTCTAGAACAGTTCATGAGACTGGGGAGCCTCAATGAGCTTCACCGCCAAGTCGATCAACCCGCGCTTCGCCGTTAAATCAAGTTCGAGGGGCAGCTGGGCCACGCCGAGCAGGCGGCGCAGTATTTCTACGCCGCAAAACCCACTGCTTAGGCAGGAGTCGAATTGTTGGGGCTTCTGGTAATGGCGAAGCGATTCGCCAACCGCATCAAGGTCCCGACCGGCCATCACCAAGTGGGCGGCCATTACGCCGACATCGAATTCGGCGCGACCCCAGTGAGCGAACTCGGGATCGATGACTTTGGTCCCCGTCGCGGTGCGCAACCAACTGCCGGGGTAGAAGTCCCCGTGGATCAAAACGGTGCCGGGACTCAGGTAAACGTCGCCCAGTCGCGTGATCTCCGCTTTCAGATCTTGGTGCCGTTGGAGGGGCTCGGCTAGGGCCGCGAGTCCGGGTTGGATGGCATCCAGATCGAACCCGTTATCGGGCTGGAACGGGTAATTAAAAATGTGCTCATGATTGAGCTGCCGCAGCGGAAGGTTGGTGGGGAACGAGCGAGCCGCTGCGGCCGGGAATGTATGGTGCAGCCGGGAGAGGTAGCGCAGTAGGTCGCCGGATTCGTCGGCCGCGAAAGTTTCACCGCTCGAGCGGTAGAGAAAGGAGAAGTCTGAGCTGGCACCTAAGTCCTCCAGCACGATGAGCAAATGCGCTGCATCGAACCTAAGCAGGGCGGGCGAGAAACGTTGTAGGTCCGGGATTTTGGAAATCAACCGGTAGTAGCTGGCTTCGGCCTCCACGCGCCCCGCCGGGGCCTCGATGGTGGGGTATTTTTCTACCCACGGTCGGCTTTGTTTGACGATAAAGGATCGGCGATCCGTGGTGACGCGGAGCACGAAGTTCATGTTGCCCTCGCCGGGCTTTTCGGTCGCGACGATGGCTTCGTCGGCTTCCAGAAAACCGAGTTCGAGCAGCAAGGGTTTGAGGGCCTGCAAGTGATCAACGCCCAAATATTGGGCGGAAGGGAATCGGGATTCGAAGAGCGACTTGGGCGTGGTCATGGTCAGTATGAGTCCAGAGACATCAGGTCCGGCATTTCTTCCCCGGCGGTCGCCCTAATCGAACGATCGTGCCGGTGCGAATAGCGATGCGGCAAGGCATTCACCGCCGCTGAAGCTATAGAGCAACAGGGGATGGGCTTTTCACACCAAGCCAGCAAAGGAGAGCAAAGGGCTGACGCACGCCAGACTTTGACCGAAGGCAACGGCAGGTAAACAAAGCCGTCAGGATGAAACCGGCGTCGTTCCGTGACGCACCTACGTAGGATGTCGGGCAGGCCGCAAATCCGTGGGAGGGACCGGTCTCTGTCCGCTCCGTGGTGGAGTGGCTTCGTTTTCTCGGTTACCTTCGGTGTAGAAACCGCATCTGGCCGGACGGGCGGGAATCGCCGACTAAAAGCGGGAGCGGAGGTGACGGACAAAGGCTTTTTTGACGATTTCGGAATAGGTCGGGTAGGCGAAGACGGTGTCGATGAAGCTCTGCAATGGGAGTCGTTGACGCGCTGCCATAGCGAGCGGGTGAATCCATTCGCCGGCGTGAGGACCGATGGCATCGGCGCCGATAACAAGATCGTCCGCACTGATGATTACCTTCAGTAGGCCGGTCGTGTTGCCTTCGGCCACAAAGCGATCGAGAGTCGCGTTCACCTTGAGGACGGTGTGCGGGATCGATTCCTTGATGGCTTGCCCTTCACTGATGCCGACGTGGGCAATCTCCGGCTCTGTAAAGATAGCCCAAGGAAAGGCGCGGAGGTCACTCTCTTTGGAATTTTCTTTCAGGATATTCGCGATACAAACGTCGGCTTGGTAGGATGCGGCGTGGGTGAATTTGGCCGGACTGGTAACGTCTCCGCAGGTATAGATGTGAGGGGCGGAGGTTCGTAGAAAATGGTCAGCGGTGATACCACGGTCGGTGAAATTGACGCCGGCTTTTTCGAGATCGAGACCGCCAATGTTGGGCACTCGACCCACCGCAATAAATATGGCGGCGGCGGTGAGCTCTGCAGTGCCGGCAGGCGTCTTGATCGTTAGGGTGGTCTGGCCGGGTTCGGAGCGACAGTGCAGCACTGCCGTGTTAGCATACAGTTTTATCCCCTCCTCTTTAAGGTGGGTGGAGAGGATCTCCGCTACCTCAGGATCGACCGCCTTTAGGATGCGTGGATTGTGATCGATGATGTTCACGTCGGTGCCAAGTCGCCGCATGGCTTGACCGAGCTCGGCGGAAATAACCCCACCGCCAATGAAGGTGATCGACTTCGGTTGTTGGCGCAGGTCCCAGAAGTTCTCGTTATGCAGGAATTGCTGCGGGTCACCGCCCGCGGGGCAATACGGGCGGGGGGATGAGCCGGTGCAGATGACGAAGTATTTTGCCGCGATGAGTTCGCCACCAATTTCTACGGTGTGGGCGTCGATGAATTTGGCTCCGCTGGAATCGACCACGACATCGATGCCCATGTTTTCAAATACGTCGGGCGTTTCGTTGGCGTAGACGCCTTGCACTACGGCGTTCACATGCTCCATGACTTGGGCGAAATCCAAAGCTGCGGCCGGCGCGTAAGGGGGCAGGCCATAACGAGGGGCGTCTTTACTCGTCTGATAGGCCTTGGCGGCGGCGATCAGTGCTTTGCTCGGAATACAGCCGGAGTGGGTGCATTCTCCGCCAATTTTATTCTTTTCGAGCAAAACGGTTTTGAGGCCGAGACGATTGCCAGTGGTAGCAGCGACAAGGCCACCGGAACCGGCCCCGATCACGCAGAGGTCGTAGTTTTTCATAAAAGATTTTAGCGGGTGCTAGGGTAGAATTTGACGAGAAACGCAGGTGGCACCCCGCACCGGTAGAGCTGTTTGATGGCCACCCAAAGGAAGCGGGTTTTCCAAAAGCCGGCTTGCACGTGGCGGCGGGGAGAAAGCTGAATGCGAGGGGTGCTGATGCGGGCCACGGAAAACCGGTCACGCAGGCGCCGCGAAAAGTCGTAGTCTTCCATGATCGGAATCAGTTTGAAGCCCCCCAGTGCGGCAAAGATGTCTTTGCGCACGAAGATACCATTGTCGCCGTAGAACCGCGTGTTCTGGGAATGATCGTTCTCAAATATCCGGCAGTTTAGAAGGCGGCCGAGTCGTTTTATTTTTCGGTTATGGGAAGTGAACTCGTTAGAGAATCCTCCGCCCTGATAGGACTCATGGTCGATGGTGGTGCGGATACTGGTCAGGGTGCCGCGAGGTAGAGTCATGTGGGCATGCGCAAAGAATAGCACATCTCCTCGGGCAGTTTTGGCGGCTTCGTTCAATTGCCAGGCGCGGCCTTTGGGGGCATGAACGACTCGAGCAAAACGCGCCGCGATTTCAACCGTGCGGTCGGAACTGCCGCCATCACTTACGATGATTTCGAAAGGGTATTCGGTCTGCAAAGCCTCCAGATTTCGCCCCAACTTTCCGAGGTAGTTCTCCTCGTTGAAGGTGGGTATAATGATCGAGATTAAGCGAGGCATGGGGTAGGGCGTAGCTTAGAAGGGCGGGGTTAGGCGCTAGAACGCAGCGAGAGTATTTCGTCTTCCAATTCGGCAATCCGAGATTTGAGGGGATCTAGCGCGGTGGTGACTTGTTCCGCCGTGAAGCGTGGGGTGATGTATTGAGAGCAGTTCCAGTCGTAGGAATCAACGTCGATTAGGAAGAAACGTTCGATGCGTGCGGCCGTAGCAGAGTCAATCAGCCGGGCCGTTAAGGTCGGGTCATCCTCGGCGTGGAGCACGCGAGCGCGGCCGAGGATTTTGAGTCGGCTCTTGCTCGGGTAGTCCATGAGGAAGAGGGAAACCCGATCGTGGTGGGCTAAGTTGCCGGTGCTGAGGAGTTGGCGGTTACCTCGATAGTCCGCGAAGCCGAGTTGAGTGGGACTCAGCACTTTGAGGAATCCAGCCGGCCCGCCCCGGTGTTGGAGGTAAGGCCAATCCCGTTCGTTGATGGTCGCCATATAGAAGGAATCACGTGACTCAATATGTTCGATTTCTTCCGTCCCGAGTGGGTCGGCGGTGGGCGTGGCGGGAAACTCTTGGTGCCGACCGAAGAATTTATCTTGGGCGGCATTGACCGAGGGCGTTACCATTTGGTTCAGGTAGCGGAGGCTCATGGTTAGCGTGGACGGGAGGGGGAGAAAACGCGCCGGCAGTTTTGGGCTGCCGGCGCGGTTAGGGTTGCGAACGTCTTAGGAGGCGACGGATTGGTGCTGGGCGAGAAACGGCAGCAGCTCTTCCGGTCCGAAGTCGGCGAGGATTTCACCGTTCCAATCAAGCACGGGCGCAAAGGTTTGACCGGACAGGCGTTGCATCTCGTTGAATGCGTCTTCGCTTTCAGTGACGGAGATCTCCTGATAGGGAACGCCTTTTTCGTTGAGAATATCGCGGGCCTTCTGGCACCAGGGACATCCCTGTTTGGTGAAAAGTCGCGGGGTGGTTGGGGTGACGTTGTGCATGGGTTTAGCTTTCGTGAATAGGGGTTGGATTGATCGCGTTCGGTTCCGCGTCATCGGCTGTGACGGTCGCTGGACGCAGCAAAATGATGAGTGGAATCGCGAAGACGAGATGGCGCGACAGGCTGATGACCGGTAGCAGGGGATTGGCGTCGATTCCGGCGATGCCAGCACCGAGTAGCGGAAGCATGAAGAGCCAGACCCCGAGGACGGTCTGAGCGGTGACGAACGAGACGCCGCGGAACCAGTTGGGACCGAAGAGAGAGGGTCGCATGGCGGCGTAGATCACCGCGATGGCGGCACCATTGGAATAGTGACCGAACACGCCGCCAACGAGACCAACCCCGAGTTTGGCGCCGAGAAGAGTGGGCAGGTCCCACCATTCGCCCGTGAGGATGAGTCCGAGGAGATCGAACAGGACCGTGCCGATGAGGCCAGCGAGGATGGATTTAAACCAGTTGATTTTCATGTGAATTTAGGCGTTGGGGATTGGTAATGATTGGGGGGATATTGGTTCACGCGGCGGCGGTGAGGAGTCGATCGAGGCGGGTTTGCTCCCATTGCTTTTCGTATTCCATGACGTGGGCGACGGTGTTGACGAACGCTTCGTTGTGGCCAAATCGGCCGAGGAGATGGAGCCCCATTTCGATGCCGGAACTGATGCCTCCCGCCGTGATAATCCGACCAGTATCCACGATGCGGTGACGATCAATGGTGGCGTTGGGCGCGATCTGCGCCAGGCGATCGATGGGCAAGAGGGTTTCCGAGGGGTCGCCATTTTTGCGGCTGGTGGCGGTCAGACCATCGAGCAGACCGGCTTGACCCAAGATCCACGAACCGGTGCAGACAGAGGTCAGGAGCGTTTCATGCGGGAGACCGCGAATGAACGAGATGAGGCGTTGGTCATGCTGGGCCGCGCGGGTGCCGATCCCTCCAGGCAGGAGGAACGCATCCATAGCCGGTTGATCCGCGAGGGTGTAGCGCGGATTAACCGAGAGGTCTCCGGTAGCGTGAACCGTCTGCGCAGTTTCGCCGACCGTGAAAACATCGAGTTCAGGATCGAGCCGACGAGCGACGGCGAAGACCCCGAAGGGTGCGGCCCAGTCGATGACTTCAGCGCCGTTAAAGAGATAAATGCCGAGACGTTTTTTCATGATGATTTGAATTAAGGCGTTGGGTTGGGGGTTCTCGTTTCGGTGCGGCTAGGGTCAGGGGGACAAGACTTCGCGCCGGAGGAAGTTGCGGGTGTAGTCGGCGATGGCGTCGCCCTCTTCTTCGAGGGCGAAATGACCGGTATCGAGGAGGTGAAATTCCACGTTGGTGAGATCGCGTTGGTAAGGATGAGCGCCTGCGGCCGGGAAAATATAGTCATTCTGGCCCCAGACAATGAGGGTGGGGGGTTGATGTTCGCGGAAGTAAGCCTGCCACGCGGGGTAGTGCCCGGGGTTGGTGCCGTAGTCGTAGAAGAGTTGGAGCTGGATGGAGGGGTTGCCGGGGCGGGTGAGGTGGCGCAGATCAACGTTCCAGTTGTCCGGACTGATGACACTGGGGTCGCGGACGCCGTGGGTGTATTGCCACTCCACTCCCGCCGGGGTGATGAAGTTCGTCAGGGGAGCAGCGTTCGCATCGGTGCGCTCGTTCCAGTAGGCTTTTATCGGATCCCAGAATTCAAGAAGGCCTTCATCGTAAGCGTTGCCGTTCTGCACGATGAGGCTTTCGACGCGCTCCGGGTGGGCGGTGGCGAGACGGAAACCGACGGGCGCGCCGTAATCCATTAGGTAGATCGAGTAATGATCGAGTCCGAGCTCTTGGGTGAACGCGTCCATGAGTCGGGCGAGATTATCGAACGTATACTCGAATGAGTCCATGGACGGTTGAGCGCTGTTGCCGAAACCAGGATAGTCGGGCGCTACGAGATGAAACTCGTCCGCAAGATCGCCGATGAGGTTCCGAAACATATGCGACGACGTGGGGAATCCATGGAGAAGGAGTAAGGTGGGTGCGGTGGGATCGCCGGCTTCGCGGTAGAAGATCTCCACGCCTTCGACCTCGATGGTGCGGTAGTTGATGGTGGCGACGTCTTGGGCCGCGCCGAAGGGGGCGTTTAGCGCGACGGCGAGGACGATAAATAAGGATCGGACGTTTTTCATGATGTTTTGAGGGTGAGGCGGGGCGGAAAATATATGAAGCGACCGGTCGGTCCGGTAAGATGAGAATATAAGGAGGGTGGTCGCGGGGATTTTGAGGAGCGACCGGTCGGTCGAATGGGGTCAAAAAAAGCGCTGGGCGTTAGAGGATCGATTTTAACTGGCGGCGAGCCGCGGTGATGGGCCAAGGGTCGCAGAAGTTCTGCGTTTCTACGATGGCTCCTTCGAAAGAGATAAAGGTGATGGCGGCGAGGTGAACGCGTTCGGTGCGGGATTTTCCGATGAAATGAGCGTCGACCAAGTCTCGAATTCGGGCGTGCAGTTCCGTCTTATGCTGCCGGACTTCTTGGCGCATGGGGTGGGACGTGTCGGGGATTTCTGACAGGGCGTTGAGGAACGCACATCCGCGATTGTTGCATGAGTCCATCCAAACGGTGAGGAAGTCGAAATACCCGAGCAGTTGAGCTCGCGGCGTAGACTTCTGCTGACGGAGGTAACCGTCGAGCATGCCATTCCACTGGTGGTGGCGCTTCTGCAGCCAGGCGAGGCCGATAGCGTCCTTGGATTTGAAGTGGGAATAGAAGGTGCCCTTGGCAATGCCCGCGGCCTCAATGATCTGTTTGATCCCGGTAGTATGAAACCCCTGCGAATAGAAGAGATCGGCGGCGACATCGAGGAGGGCTTGCTTCTTGTTTTCGAGTGGGGTCACGGCGGGCATAAATCAAACTCAACATGACCCGACCGGTCGGTCAAGTCGTTTTTTAAAATAGTCTACGGAGCGCGGAGAGTCCGGTGTTTTTTAACCACAAAACACCCGAAAGCGGTCACCCTGCGTTTTTAACCACCGATTACACAGCTCTACCCAGATTAGGAATTGGAGTTTTAGAACCGGCGGAGGAGTGGCTTCGTTCTCTCGGTTACCTCCGGTGAAAAACAGCGGCGGAGTGGGGTCCTAGATCAAGATGCGATCCGGTATTTTAGTTCGGTGAACTCGGTGTTGCCGTCGTGATCTCGGCGCCGGAAATTTCAGGGATGGCAGCGGGCGGCGAGATCTCAATGTAATTGTTATTTGGATACGAAGACCCAGGTGAAATTTCAGTCGAAGGCGGGATCAGATAAACGATTAGATTTTGGGGGTGAGCGGACTTTCTGGCTCGCTCTTTGGGACCGGGGGGTTACGGGTATGACTTAATCGGTCGCCCCACCGCATGGAATCCCACCTCTACCTCAGCCTCATCCCCGAGGCGCTCATCCTTTCGCAACTCACGCCCGCCGAATTTGGCCGCTACCTAGCGACGGGCTCCAAACGCCAAATCGAAGGTCCGGCGGTGTTCATCGAGGTCGATAGGCAGGCAGACCTGGCGACATTCCGCATTGATGAAGCGATGGCACGTTGTGTGCCGCACTCGGATGGTTCGCCGCGTCGTTCGGTCTATTTGGCTATTCACAATGTGTTGGGGTGCGTGCCGCCAGCCGCCATGCTCAAAGCCTATCTCACCACGCCGGCGGGCTCGTCTTTGGCCTTGGAGCCGGGGGAATGGAGGGCAAAGGACGATGAGGAAGCCAATTTTCTCTATCAGGAGCTCGGGCCGGTTTATCCTCGCGTGGCAAGCCGACTGCGGCCCAAAGATTTTTGCGATGCGGTGACAGATCCGACGGCGTTTGTCTCGCTGCCGGCCATTGCATTTATCGACCTGAAAATAGGGGGGCTCGCTTACGAGCCGGAACGGGTGGAGGTGCCCGGCACATTGTATTCAGTTTCGGATCACATCCGCGAATGCTTCTCTTCGCTCGACCATAAAGTGGGTCGCCCGACCAAGATCGTTAACCGGGGCCTGCGCCCGGATTTGCTGTTCTATTTGGTGCGCAGCGGGCTGTTTGTCGGCGGCCGTGGTGAGTTGAAATATTTCCCGTTACCAGACGGAGATACCCTCGAGTCCGAACATCACCTGTGGTGGCATTCCGCCCAAGCGATGAAGGGCTACTAGTCCCGTTGCCCCTAACCTCCATCGCTCACCGCCGCCGGCGGGCGGTCCTTTGAATACTATGCAGAGTCTCCATGTTTTGGTGCCCCTCCTCGGCCTTGTTGGCCTGGGCGTGGCTGGAACCTTGTTTTTTCGCCTTCGTCGCCTGTCCGGCGGGGAAGGGAAAGTCGCTGAGATTGGCGCCCAGATTCACTCGGGGGCGATGCTCTTCATGCGCCGTGAGCTCAAGCTCATCGCGCTCTTCGCGATCTTGGTGGGAGGGGCGCTCGTCTTCAAAGATCCGTGGGAGTCGATGGCGTTCTTCCTGGGTGCAGGCGCGTCGTCCTTAGCGGGTTGGATCGGCATGTATGCGGCGACCCACATTAACGTGCGCACCACAGTGGCGGCTCATGAACAGGGTTCGGGCGTGGCGTTGACCACGGCATTCTTTGGCGGATCGATCATGGGTCTCACGGTGGCCTCGACGGGGCTGATCGGCGTGGGTGGTTTGTTTCTGTTTTTCGGCGAATCTGCCGAAGATATTCATGTGATTCACGGCTTCGCGATGGGCGCATCGTTGGTCGCGATCTTCTTCCGCGTGGGTGGTGGTATTTTCACCAAGGCGGCTGACGTTGGCGCGGATTTGGTCGGTAAAGTCGAGTCCGGTATCCCGGAGGATGATCCGCGTAATCCGGGTGTCATTGCCGATAACGTGGGCGACAATGTCGGCGACGTGGCGGGGATGGGTTCGGATTTGTTCGAGTCGTATTGTAATGCGATGATCGCCTCGATGGCGATCGCGGCCACCTTGGCCGCCGGCAAATGGGAAGAGATTGCAACCGCACGGATTGATTTGATGTTCCTGCCGCTGGCGCTCGCCGCGACCGGGCTGATTTGTTCGCTGATTGGTATCACCATCGTCAAAGTAAGTTCCGGCCTCGCTCCGGCTAAAGCCCTGCGGACCGGTACCATGAGTGCGGCATTTCTTTTTGTAGTGGCCGCGGCGGGAGTCATCTCCTCCGCGCACGTGAGCATGCACGTTTGGTTCTGTGTGCTCTTGGGTTCGGTGGGGGGCATCACCATCGGGCTGGCGACCGAGTATTACACCGGAGGTAGTCCCATGCGCTCAATCGCGGATGCCGCGAAGACGGGTGTCGCTACCGTAATTATTCGAGGACTGGCCGTAGGCATGATGTCGGTCGTGATCCCGATTGCGGTGGTCGCCGGGATCATTCTTGGGGCCAGTCATTTCGCTGGACTCTATGGCGTCGGCATCGCCGCAGTTGGTATGTTGGCGACGATTGGCATCACCATGAGTATTGATGCCTACGGCCCAATCGCGGACAACGCCGGTGGTATTGCTCAGATGGCGGGACTCGGCAAGAAGACGCGGGCGATCACCGATGCGTTGGATGAAGTGGGGAATACCACGGCCGCCATCGGTAAAGGTTTTGCCATCGGGGCGGCGTCCCTTGCGTCCCTCGCGATTATCGCTGCTTTCATCAACGTGGTGAAACTGCACAACCCCGAATTCCAACTGCTGCTGTCCGATCCGAAAGTTCTCACCGGCATGTTTATCGGCGGCTTCGTGCCGTTTCTGGTGAGTGCATTGACGATGACTGCGGTGGGCGAGGCGGCGCAGGCGATGGTCGAAGAAATTCGGCGTCAATTCCGGGAAATTCCAGGCTTACTGGAAGGCACCGGCAAGCCCGACTCCGAGACGTGCGTGCGCATCGCGACGGACTCGGCCATGCGGCGCATGATCGCTCCGGCGTTGATTGCGATTCTCTCCCCCGTGGTGGTGGGATTCATTTTTGGCGCTGCCACCCTCGGCGGCATGTTGATCGGCGCGCTGTTGGGCTGTGTGTTGTTAGCGCTCTTCATGGCCAACTCCGGTGGTGCGTGGGACAATGCTAAGAAGTATGTCGAGCAAGGCCACCACGGTGGCAAAAACTCCGAAGCTCATCTCGCCTGTGTGGTCGGTGACACCGTGGGGGATCCCTTGAAGGACACCTCCGGTCCCTCGATGAACATCCTCATCAACGTGATGTCGATCGTGGCCCTAGTGATTGCCCCGTTGCTCTGAGCTAGGCGGGGACTGCAGCCAGATTTAGGCCGGAAAGATAGGTTCGTAACTGAGTAGATGATTCAATTGAGGATCCTTTTGGGCGCATCCGGTTGAAGGGAAGTGGCTGTTATACTTAAGCATGCACATCAGGAAAATTAGAAAATCTGGGATCAGCCTTTTTTTGGGAGCAGGGGCCAGTATAAATATGGGGTTCCCTTCGGGGGAGGGGTTGAAACAGCAAATTGCTGAAAACCTAACCTGCGAAGGAGGGTCCGAATTACGTCGAATTACTGGAGAATTGTTTAGGGACTCGGACGTGGCAGACTTTACCCGGTATCTTACTTGTGAAAACAGTGCTTCCCGCTCAATCGATGCCATTCTATGTGAGTTTCACCATCAAAACGAACGGTTGCTCGAGATCGGCCGAGTGGCGGTTTGGTATACAATTCTTGAGCATGAACAACGCGTCAATTTAGACGAGGTGAAGGAGTTCTGGTTATGGAAATTTCTCGATAACATGTCCGGTGAGTTTAACCGGTTTGATGATCTCTATACTGATGGTCCGGCCAATCAGACCAAATTCTTGTATGACCTACAAATCAACTCGTTGAACTATGACCGGTTGGTGGAGGAGGTAGTCCGGTTGTGGTTTTGGGATCGCTTTCCAAAGGACGAAAGGAAGCTATTCGCCAAACGAGCACTTTCGGGTGATTTAGTGAGTCACAAGCATGGCAGTCTAGGACTTCTAGAAGGAGAAGCTTCCCTCCCGTTTGGCGCTCCGCATCCAAAGGACAGCAAAGAACTTCTGACTCGGGCCAAACTTCTCCAATTCTGGTTTGAGCCCAGCAACGAAGCTCACAGCTGGAACAGAACGAATCGAATCATCGAGCTTCGGGGAACGCTGCTTATTTTAGGCTATGGTTTCCATGATCACATAGGCCGCCGCTTTGCTCCTGTGAGCAAGAATGACAGTAAGCTTAGACGGGTGATAATCACTGGTTATGGTCTTGATTCAGGGAAGAGAGAACAAGCGCACCTTTGGCTAGACGGTGCGTTCCGTGCCCATGGAGGTGAAAGAGTTTTATTGGATCCGGACATCGATTGTGAGGGGGCAATCGATCACCTCTTCATGCACTGAAAGTCGATATACTTGGCCGAATTGCACCCGAGATATGCAATACTGTCAGCGATTACTCTTACGCCAGTAATCGACTAAGCTCGATTTAGAATTGGCGATAATAACAGTAATGGTGGCCGCTTCTCTAGGTATTCTATAATACTAGTCAAACCACCGAACCTGGATTTCCTGATTTGTTCTATTCACCTAGGGGAGCGGAAGGCTTGGCGCGCCCGCTCGATCTTAGGGCGAATTACGCAGCCGGGCACGTGGTCGTTGATGAGCCCCATCGCCTGCATGAATGCGAACGCCGTGGTGGGACCGACGAACTTCCAGCCTCGTTTTTTAAGGTCTTTGGAAAGGGCGATCGACTCGGGCGAAGTAGTCAGTGATTGCGGTTTTGATGGAGCCTGAGGTTCAAAGCGCCAGAAGTAGGCGGCGAGCGAGCCAGCCTCCTGCACCAACTCAATGGCGCGTCGGGCATTGTTGATGGTGGCTTCGATTTTTCCGCGGTGACGGATGATGCCCGCGTTGCCGAGGAGTTGCTCGACATCTCGTTCGGTGAATTGGGCAATCCGATGGAAATCGAAATCGTGGAACGCGGTCCGAAAGGTCTCCCGCTTGTTGAGGATGGTGCGCCAGCTCAGGCCGGACTGAAAACCTTCGAGGCAAATCTTTTCAAACAGGCGTCGATCATCCCCCACGGGAAACCCCCACTCGGTGTCGTGGTAAGGAATGAATTCAGGGACGTCGCCACACCATCTGCAGCGAGATTGGCCGTCGGGTCCTTTAGTGGTCGCACTCACACTTGAAACTCGCCGTCGCGGTAGGCGGGTATCCCACGGCTGAGCTAACGGTCGTAAGATGATTTAGGAAATTCCTTATGATACGTTCTCTGCGGGGTAGTCATCAAAACTATCCCAACTTTGCTTCGACCGATCCCCGAAACTCATTTGCGCCTCTTCTACCATTCCATCGGCCGAGGCCAAATCTGATTCAGCGCTCAGGGCTGAAGCCAGTTGGGTGAGGTGACGCCGAAAGGAAGTCAGTTTGGAAAGATCTCCGTGCTCCCCAGTTACGCTGCGTGTGGGCGTAGCCAATACCGCGGCAGCGGTGTAAAGTTGTTGCTGGATCATACGTTCACAAAGCAACCGCATCCGTTCTTGATACGAGGCATCTTGAAAAACGGCGTCGGTCGGGAAATGCGGCGAAGATATTTTTACGGGCTTTCGCGATTTCTCCGCGTCTTCAATTAGGATGAAATATCCGATAAAAGGAGCCGCTCCGTCACCGAGCATGCCTTCGCTTTGGGATTTGCGCAGGTCGTAGCCACTACCGAGTGCTTCCTCACAACGGTTGTTGGCATTGTTGCCGAATGAAGGGCCGCAGAGAGACTTGAGTTCCAAGGCGGCAAGTAGCCGGCCGCGGTGTTCAATAAGAAGATCCCACTGCTTGGTAGGTCGAAAGAATCCTGGCAGAATCACCATGGATTTTTCTCGATGAACTATTGTTCCAGGAGGCCCGCAACGATGGGCTACTTCCGCGATCATATCGCGGAAGGAATCCATCGTCTTACCTCCGATAACAGCTCCTCGATTGCCCTCGGTAGCTTGGCCTTTTTGTTGCTGTTTGGCGGCAGACATTTCTCGGCTCTGCCAAAACAAAGCCACGGCTCTCGTGAGTCGCATGGCAAAAGTTAGCCGTTTGTGATTCACGCTGCCGCCTCCTCTTTCGATACGGTTGGCGGAGTTGAGGAATCCAAACGGTGCCACTCCTCGTCAGAAAATCCGTAGAGTGCTTGCACTGAAACTGAAGCAAGTCTTGGGTCGGACCTTGTGGCGGCATCGTGCAGATTCCGGCGTAGCTTTGCGGAAACATCATCCCACCGCGGGATTCTAATTCGCCTTAAATATTGGGCCTGAAACCGGAAATTACCGCCCCGCATGCGGGGACTGTAGGCGGCCACGAAGGCTTGGGCAACCCGACTGGAAAGCACGGTCTGCAATGCGCGCAGATCCCAAGCGTCCGAGACGACGTAGTAGAGATTGTGGTGAGGATAGAGCTTGCCGGGTTCATACACCACGTGCGCGGTTCCTTTAATGTCCGGGATGAGAAGCTTTGGCTGGTGGGTAAGGGGTTCGTGGATACGATCGATGGTGCGATACCAGCCGTCCCCGGCACGTTGGGCGACATTGCGGCTGGCGATTCGTTCACGATGAAGCTCCACATAAGCGGCCAATTTCGGGTATTTTTTTAGGTCGACCAAGCCGCCGCCCGGCTCGAAGGGATTTAACACCCATTTACCCATCCACTCGACTTCCCCGCTGCGTATATCGCGGGTTGTTACCAGCGGTAGCTTTCGGGAAATTTCGACGTCTAGGTGGTTGTTGATGAACACGGCATCTGCGCCGGTCGCTACGCCGATGCCAACTTTTACATCCACCTCTTGGAGGGCAGGGAAATTGTGTTCGAGCCGGCGAAGGAGGGACAGATAGCCGTCCTCATCGAACGACCAAGGCTGGTCGTGTTTGGCAACGTCTTCGCAGGATGCGACCCTCTCGCTCTTCGCCTGACCTCGCAAGGCTTTGGCTAACTGCTGGAGAACTGCTTTTTCGATGGGTGGGCGAAAAGCGGTTCGTGTCGTTCGTCCGTGCCCGCGTCGGATACTGGTGACTGCGGGATACGCGTCGACGTCATCTAAGAAAGCGGGACAGCCCGTGAAGTCGATGTAGGCTTCTACGTGAAATGACTCGGCAATGATGTTTCGTAACGGACCGCCGTAACGGTTTTTCATCCAACGGTCAGCGCAGATGAAACCGAGGCAGCCTTCGTCCTCCAAGAGGCCCAGCGATTTCTCGATAAATGCGACATAAAGATCCGCCCGGTCAAAAAGAGATCTCCATTGGCTGCGGTATAAGCGGAGCAGTTCCTTCGGGAGATTTTCCAGTCGAAGGTAAGGTGGGTTGCCTACCACGTGGGTGAAGTCGGACTGCAATGGCAATGTGAGGAAATCCGCGTGCGTTAGCCAAATGTCCAATGTTTCTGTGATAGCGTCCTCAGACCAATGGTGTTCGACGAAAAGGGCGTGAAGACGTCGGCGACACTCCCTCAAAGCGGCGGTGTTCACCTCGACCGCTCGCACGCAGTTGGCGATGCGCGTATCGTCTGCCGCCGCACTCTGCAGCAACCGTTCAACTGCCGGGATCAGGAAATCACCGTCGCCAGCAGAAGGCTCCAAAAGCCGTTGGGTCAGTAACTGAGGTCCGGAGACCCATCCGACTAAGTCCAACACGAATGAAGCGACCTCCGGTTTTGTGTGAATAGCCCCACGTTGTTCTGCACTCGCATCGGCAAAGTAGTCTAATGCGTCTCGATGAGGCGTTATGTCTTCAAAGAGTTCAGCTTGGACGGTGCGCATTTGAGTTTGAAGCAAGAGCCTAGGTTCGCCGGGTGGCAAGCCGGGGTAGGCACAAAAGAGAAGGAACCAACTCCCAGAGAGTAAGCTTTCCTGCGGAGGAAAGGCTCGGCAGGTAGGAACGCTGCACCACCTTCAAATTGTCAGAAGGACGGGACAACGGAATCTGTTTCTCTAGTCAAATCAACCGCGCACCGTGCGTGATTGATGGTGGCTTCGAACTCACCTCGATTTCGATCATTGGCTCCGGGGCTCATCTCACTTCTGCTCGCCGTTACGGCGATTATACCTTAAACTCGCCGTCGCGGTAGATGACTTGGGTCGAGCCGTCGGTGAGGTGGGCGGTCACGACCCGGTTGGAGGTGGCGACAATGTCGGTATGGACGACGGAGTTGTTGTAGCCCATTTCGGCCCACTGTTCGTCGGTGACGGCGGCGGGGTCTCCGGTGAAGGAGTCGCGGTAGGCGGAACCGACGGCGATGTGGGTATTGCCCCATTGGCCGCCGACATTTTCGTCGTAGAGTGTGAGACCCATAAACCGGGTGATGCGGGAGAAGCGGCGATCGGTGAGCGAGAATTCGCCGACCTTGTCGGCATTTTCTACCGCGACCATTTCGCGCAGCAGTGCTTCACCCTTGCTGGCGGTGGCCTTGGTCACCCGTCCGTCTTTGAACTCCAAATACGCATCTTTAATGAGGGAGCCATAACGATAGAGCGGTTCCGTGAACTGAATCCGTCCCTCGGTGCCCCGCCAGTTCGGGGAGATGAAGAGTTCGAAGCTCGGAATGTTGCGGCCGGAGCCGCCGAGCCATTTGCGATCCGAGCCGATTTGCACCCAAAGATCGGTGTCGGCTGCCTCGACGTGCAGTTTCTCAATGGGCAACGCGTCGAGCTTGTCCTTGATCGCGTAGAGTTTCGTGTAGAGGGCCTGCCACTTGCCGGCGGGATCGGCTTCGTCGAGGTAGCAGGCTTGGATGATTTCACCCCAATAGTCTTCGAGCGACATATCGACTTCGTCGGCCATCGCTTGGGTGCCATACATGGCGAGGGTCCAGGTGTAGTCGCCCGCGCTCTCTTTGGCCCGGCGCCAGTCCATGTAGGGTTTCAGGGCTTTCTGCGCGGCCATGATTTTGCCGCTGGGAATGCCGGCTAGCTCCTGTTTGTCGGTCTCGGCGAGAATAGCGACAGTGTGATCGATTTGGTCGACGGTGCCGCGGTGAAACTTTTCGGCGAAGAAAGAGAGTTGATCATCGTTAGCGAGTTCGAAGAACTCTCGGTTGAAGCCGTCAGGGGTGAAGAAGACGAGGGGGTGAGCTCCGGCTTTGAGCACGGCGCGACGCAACGCCACAAGCATGGGTTTGGCCACCTCGGGCACGCGCAGTTGCACGACCTCACCGGGCTTCACGCCCTCGCCGCTATTGAGCGCGAAGTTGATCAAGACATTCGCGTAGTTATCGAGGAGCTCGCTGGACGGTTGGTAGGACATGATCTGAACTTCACCGACCCCAATCCAAGCGCAAGGCCACTCCCCTGAATCGAACGGAATGCAGCGGAAATGTGCGGGCGAACGAAGCCGCATTCCTCGAAATGACTTGCTCTCGGGTCGGCCATTTTAAGGGCGCTGCTCGACGCCGGGTGCTTCAGGCTGACGGCTTTGTTTGCCTTCGTTGTCGGGCGGTAGCAATGGATCGTCCGCAGATTACCCAGGTATCCGGAAATTAGGCGCCAAAGATTTGAATGCAGCGGTGGAGTAGATCTGCGATAATCTGAGAGATTGGCGGTTAAAAAACGCCCGATCTCAACGCGGTATTTTTACCGGAGTTAACAGAGAGAGCAGAGCTACTCCGGTGGTAAATCCCACGGCAACGGGTGCCGTCAAGCAGCACCCCTACCCACTCCACGGCGGACCGGACAGAGTTGGTCCCTCCCCAAGTTCCGTTGTCCGGGAGGGATGACCTTTGGGTCGTCCTCGACTCGCACGATCCATCGTGGTCCCGGGCGTAACCGGTAGACAAAGCCAGGCCAGACCTTCACTTCGTTCAGCGACCGGGTTAAAAAACATCGGGCCTCGTCGCAAACTCGTCCGCCGCTCCGGGGTTATCCATGCGGGTTACAGTTTGGGGCAATAACCCCGTGGTGTTCAGGCCAGACCTTCCTGCGGACTGTTGTCGGGCGTAAAGCCCGACCCACCCAGCAGGGCGCTGGCTTGGTCTGACGTGGGTCGGGCTTTACGCCCGACAGCGTTTGCGTTGTCCCACCGGGGCATTGTCTTGCCCCGGAAGTTACCCTGCAATTTAACCGCCTTACCGTTCCCGGCCCCGTGAATCGTCGTTCCTTTGTTTCTACCCTCGCGACCGCCGGTGCGGTGGTCGCTACCTCACGTCGTTTGAGGGGTAACGCGCCGATGAAACCACCCACTTTGGGGCTGATCGGTGGCGTTTGGTATGGCGGGGTGAACCTCACCCGTTTGGTAAAGAATGCGGGTGCTCGCATGGCCGGTTGGTGCGATCTGAACTCCGCCCACCTCAATAAATCCTTGGCGTTGGTCGCGGGTTTGCTGAGGGGAGTGCCGCCGACGTTTGCGGACTATCACGACATACTGGCGTTTTCCGGAAGACTCGGATGCGACGACCACCGATCACCAGCACTGCGTGTTTGAATATCCCGATCTCACCATGACGTGGGAACACCGCACGGGGGGGGGGGCGCTGGTCCCGCCGACGCGAAACTGGTCCGACAATGGGGGCGGGCGTATCATCGGCCCGAAAGGGACGCTAGACATGACGATGTTGCATTACACCTTCACGCCGAAAGGCGATGGTGAAGGGGAAACCTGCCACGAATTTTCGCTCGATGGAGATCCGCGTTCACGCGGACTTCAGCAATGGGATCAAAGGGCCGGAGCAAGCGGCCGAAAAACACCAAGCGGAGAACTTCATGGCGGCGCGCGCCAATCGCATTCGACCGATTGCGGACATCGAGGAAGGGCACATATCCAGTGCGCGTTGTCAGCCCGCCAACCTAGCCTTGGCACTCAATCGCCCCGTCAGTTACGGTCCCGACTGCCCGCACCGTTCCCGGCGACGCAGCCGCCACGGCGCTGCTCGCGCGCAACTACCGCGGCGGCTACGCACCCCCGGACCCAACTAAGGTGTGATGCGGGCGGATCGAGTCGCGGCGGTTTTGGTCGCCAGATCGGCTTCGCACTGCGGGGAACCACGGGCGAGGTCGCGGCAGGTCTGCGGGCGGCGCCCATAGATGGAGCAGGCGAACTCTTTGCCGGACGCGGTATAATCGATTTGGAGGGCAGCACAGTGGCCGTCGATCATGCGCATGAACGCGTGATTGTTTTTCCACTGGACGCGCTTATCGGCCCGCGGGCCGAGCCTGGCGTAGTCATCCCCGGTTACGGGAACATAGTAGGTTGCCGTCGAGAAACAGCATGCGCCACAAGCCAAACAAGCTGGCGGGTTGACGGAGACACCGGACGAGTCTGCTGGAGGAGGTGGGGATGAGGGAGGCAACGTTCCCGACGCAGCGGTCGAGACGGAGAGGCTGCGGCCGATAGACGATCATCGCGAGCGCCATCGCGTTTCGGCGATGGGATATTGAGTGGGCT
>Ga0075109_1000234_pt1 | contig 38732 bp, 29 predicted proteins | sample AntAceMetag02UKD_FD_69798 | JGI IMG/M metagenome (GOLD analysis project Ga0075109, IMG submission 69798) | Saline lake microbial communities from Ace Lake, Antarctica - Antarctic Ace Lake Metagenome 02UKD | ecosystem: Environmental > Aquatic > Non-marine Saline and Alkaline > Saline | place...
TTTCCAATGGATGGTTGGCGCAGAGACTGCAAATGGGACAACCGGCATCGGCGAGTCAGTTCGTGCGAAGACATCTACTCATCCCAAAAAATATCCGCGCGGTTCGAAAGCTTTTGTCAAAAGTCAAGACCTGACGTCTTTTTGCGGAGCCAAAAAATATCCGCGCGGTTCGAAACCTTTTGTCAAGAGTCAAGACCTGACGTCTTTTTGCGGAGTGACGTCTTTTTGCGGAGCTCACCTTCGCCCCTCCTAAACCCTCCCTCTAAAATCTCCGTTATAGACCAGTCACGAAAATCGGGGTAAACGGGACAGGCTCTATTTAGGTGGGGTTTTAATAAAAGGCGTTATTGTAACGCAGGGGTCTCAACCTTGAAAATCCGGAGGTGAGCGGTGACCGATGCCGGAGATTTCCGGCTGAGTGCGCTGTTGGGTGGAGGTATCTGGCGAGGTGGTCACCGAGGCACCGTGGGCATGGTGGATTTTTCATCTTTGAATCTTTTGGCGGTCATGACGCAGATGGGCTCGCCGACTACTTTTAATCGTAGACAACAGGGCGGGCGGGTTCGGGGTCGCCGACGTTGTGGAGCATGCGTTTGGCTCGCTCGATGAATTCGGGTTGGTGGACTTTTTTTGGCACGGTGGCTCCGTCGATCCAGTGTCCATCGATAATGGTGGTCTTGGGCTTGTCGGGCACCCCGCGTTCGTGACGTAGAAGTTGGCCGGCAATCATGTCGATGGCCCCTGCCCCGATGGCGCGGGCATCTTGAAAAATCCCGGCGTGTTCGCCGTCGGTCGAGGCGAGATCAAGATTGGCGTAGGCGATGTCTTGGGGCACGCGATAGCCGGCAGTTTTGAGCCATTCGGGGATTTCCCGATTGGTGGCAATGACCGCATCGGGTTTGGCTTTTTTGACCCAGCGAATGAAGGCGGCTTCGTCGACGGACTCTTCGGGGCGGTGCAGCAGTTTGGGGTCGGAGAGTCCTTCTTCGAAGGTTTCCAATAGATAGCCGGCGCTCCAGAGATCGGCTACGCGGTGGTCGAGTTTGGCGGAGAGCGCGAGGCCGATGCGGCGGCGGTTGCAGGCGTGCATGCGGGCGACACAGGCGCGGGCGCTGGCGACGTGGTTGTCGTTGGACGAGTGTAGGCGAGGCGTGATGAGGGTGTGGGCCACGGTAGCCGCTGCAAACCGCTCCCACTGGAGGGCGAGGGTGCCCGGCTGCCGGAGGGGCGCGATGAGCACGCCGTTGATGCCGCGGTTGTAGAGGATGTCGCCGAGGCGCTCGGGGTTGTTATTGGCATCGCCCATCCAGAATGTTTCCAGCCGGTAACCTGCGTTGTCGGCGCGCTCGACGGCGCCATCGTGGCATCGCACGTCGAAGGGGCTGGTTTTCCACTCGCCGCGGAAGGGTCCGGTGGTGACCCACGCCAAGGTGACTCGATCAACCGGGGGTTGGCCGGCGCGGATGGCGCTCATGGCCTCGGCGAGCAAGGGGTTAGGTTTCCAACCCATTTCTTTGGCGATGGCTTGGATCCGCTCCCGCGTGGAGGCGGGGATGCGGGGATGGTTACGCAGGGCCATGGAGACCGCGGCGCGCGAGACGCCCGCTTGTTCTGCGATACGTCCCAATGAAGGGGTGTTGGAGTGGCGACGCATGGGGGGTGGGGAGAGGGTCGCGAAAGGTGGCTTATGGGTTAACGCATAGCGATCTATACTTTACGTTGAATGCGAAACCCGGGATCGGAAACCGAAATGCCGAAATCCGAATCCTGAGAGCCATATCCTGAGACTCCTATCTCGCATCCCGAGACCCGCCTCCCGCGGCTCGTTTAGACCTCGACGGCATTGCCGGGGGTATTGAGGAACTGGCGTCGGATCACTTCGCCGAGTTCGTGGAGCTTCACCGGTTTGGTGATGTAGTCATCCATCCCTGCGGCGATACAATCCTCGCGGTCGCCTTGGAGGGCGTTGGCGGTCAGGGCGATGATTTTGGGTTGGTGATTGGCTCCGAGGCGGCGGCGGATTTCGCGAGACGCGGTGAACCCGTCCATCTCCGGCATCTGCACGTCCATGAGCACGAGGTCGTATTCGTTGGCCTCGGCGGCGGCGAGGCCTTCGACGCCGTTGTTGGCCAGATCGGCATTGTAACCGAGGCGTTCGAGGAAGCGCAGGGCTACTTTTTGATTCACGAGATTGTCTTCTACGAGCAACACGCGGAGCGGCAGTTCGTCGGCGAGCTTCGTGCGCTTGGTCGGTTTGACTAGGGTCGATGGTTCGGTGATCTGGAAGAGCGCGTGAATCCGCCGGATAAGGGTGGGGGTGCGCAGTGGTTTGTAGATGCCGTTGAGGTGCGGGGTCGGGGCACCGATGTCCCACGCTTCGGGCCCCGGGGAAAGCAGCACGAGGGTGGGTAGGTTGCGCTCACGGACGGCGGCGAGCAGCGATTCACCGCCGGGTTGGCGGATAACGTCTTCATCGAGCAAAACCAGTCCGGGCGCCCGACCGGATTGCAGGAGTTGAGCGGCTTCGTTGACGCTAGCGGCGGCTTGCGGCTTGGCCCCCCAGTGAGTGGAAAATTGGATGAGGCGACGGCGGCCGACGGGCTGGTCTTCGATGATGAGAATCGGCGACTCGACGAGGCCGGGCGGCAAGAGGGGCAGCGGGTCGAGGTTGGCGGCGTGAGCGGCGGAGGCGGCAATATTGAAGATGAACCGGGTGCCGACGCCGTCCTCGCTCTCCACCCGAATGCCTCCGCCCATGAGTTGGGAGAGGCGGTTACAGATGGCGAGACCGAGGCCGGTGCCGCCGTATTTGCGGGTGGTCGATGAGTCGACTTGGCTGAAGGGGCGGAACAGGCGCGAGATGCGGTTGGCCGGGATACCGATGCCGGTATCGGCCACGGTGAATTCGAGATCGTAGAGGTCCACTTCATTGGCGGCGATGGGCCGCTCCCGTTTACAGATCACGATGGTGATGCTGCCGCTGGGGGTGAACTTGATGGCATTGTTTACTAGGTTGACGAGAATCTGCCGGAGGCGGGTGACATCCCCCATGATCCAAGCGGGCACGTCGTCTCCGATGTGGTAGGCGAGATCGAGCTGCTTGTCGGCGGCCTGCATCGAGAACAGTTCGAGGGCTTCTTCGACGCAGGTAGGCAACGCGAAGGGGAGGCTCTCCAATTCCATCTTGCCCGATTCGATTTTGGAGAAATCGAGGATGTCGTTGATGATGGTGAGGAGGGCTTCGCCGGAGGTGCGGATGGTGTTGACGAAGTCGCGCTGCTCGGGGTCGAGGCCGGTATCCATCAACAGGCTGGTCATGCCGATCACGCCATTCATCGGCGTGCGGATTTCGTGCCACATGGATGCGAGGAACTCCGACTTGGCGCGTGAGGCGGCATCGGCTTCGGCCTTGGCGCGGCGCAATGCGCTCTCGGTTTCGACGCGGGTGGTGATGTCGGCTAAGATGGCGATGTAGGTATCAACTTCGCCTCGGTCATTGCGGATGGGCTGCAGCTCCAAATGCAGGTGATACTTCCGACCAGATTTGGAGTAGTTGACGATGTCGGCGGTGAGGCCGCGGCCGCTGCCCATGGCGGCCCGGATGCGTAAGACGTCGCGATTGCGAGAGTCGGGGCCGAGGAGGAACGCGTCGGGGGCGCGTCCGTAAATCTCCTCGAGATCGTATTCCATGACGCGGGTGAAGCTCTCGTTGACCCAATCGATGTTCCCATCGGGGGTGCTGATGATCACGAGATTGTCGGTGCGGGAGGCGACGAGGGAAAGCTTGCGGGACTCGGCTTGCGACTCGCGCAAGGCGGTCTCGGATTCCTTGCGATCGGTGATGTCCTGCAAGGTGCCGATAACCCGGAGCGGAGCGGAACTCGACGCGCGGGCGACAGTCTTTGCGCGGGCGTAGATCCAACGCCACTCGCCTCTGCCGGTGCGCAACCGGTATTCTGGGGCGATAAAGCTTTCGCGGCCAGAGAGCTGGTCTTCGACGGCTTCGCGGTAAGAGGGGAGGTCGTCCGGATGGATGAGTTCGGTCCAAGCTTCCGGGGAATCTGCGATGTCGCCCGGAGCGTAGTCAAGAATGGCCCAGAGGCCCGGACTGTAGTAGATCTGATTGGTCGTAAGGTTCCATTCGAAGATTCCGATCTGGGTGGAATCGAGCGCGAGGCGCAGCCGTTCGTCCGATACCTTCAACATGGCCTCGACCCGGCGCCGTTCTTCGTTCTCCGCCTTGAGGCGTTGGTTGGATTGTTCGGCGGTGCGCAGGGAGGTGTAGGCGGTGCGCGAGAGGTGCACACTCAGTCCCAGCAAAATCGTGATACCCAGGCCGGCCGCGCCCATCAGTTCGGGCAGATTACGCCGATCGCGGGCAAAGGCTTCGGCGGTGCGTACGACGGTAAATCGGACCCGTCGCTCGTAGATCGGAAAGATCAGGGATACCCCGCCGCGGCTGCTTAAAATCTCCGTGATAGGCTCGCTTGTGAACGAGTTGTCGAAGATCGGTTGATCGGCGATCTCGACCCGGCAGACGTAGTCCTCGCGGAGCCGTTCATCGCGGGCGATGATGTCGTTTACCACGCGGTCGTACAGGTATTCTCCGACCAGAAAATCCCAATCCGCATCCGGGTGGCGGATGGGCACGTAGATCGCATAACCCGGGCCGAAGGGAGCGATGTCGACCGAACCGGAAATCCGCGGCGTGTTGGAGGAGGCGAGAGATCGCTGGGCGGTGGCGACGCGTTCTTGACTGTCGGCGTGCGAGAATGCCGCCAAGTGCTCATTGCCCGCGAGAGGGAAGACTTCTTGCACCGTGAAGGCCGGGAAGCCTTCGACAAAAGAAATGGATTGGCCGCCGCGCCCGCCCAGATTGTTACGCAGGAAGTTCTCCGCTTCGATCGCCCGGATAGTGGCGTTTTTCTCGTCGTCGAGCCAATCGCGGGCGAGGTAGCTCAGTTCGTTGGCCTGCGTCTTCATGCGGTCTTCAAACTCGCGGGCCAGATTCACTGCATTGCGGGAGGTCGCTTCCCGGAGTCGAACCAGTTCCTGATCTTGGAGTCCGAGATAGAGAATGAAGGCGAGGGTGGCAGATCCGACGACCACCGGGAGCGGCAGCCAGATCGGAGCCCCGGTATCGGATAGGGAGTTCTCCTGCCAAGCCCGCGCGAGCAGGCAAATACCCAACAACGCTATCGCCACCGCCGCCAGCGGTGAGGTGCCGTGGGTGTAGCCCCAGCGGAAGGCGAGGTTGAGCTCCAGCACGTAGCCCAGCAACGTCGCGGCGCCGATCGAAACGACGGCCGATGCTACCAACGCCAGCAGCAGCGTCTGCCGCTGACTGAGCCGATTAATGGCCAGCATCATGATGACGTAGCCAGCGAGGAAGATGGGCACCGAAATGGCGGGTGACATCCGGGCCGCATCGCTACTCGCGCTCAACGGGAAGTAGCTAAAAATCGCTTCGTCGATGGCGAAGTTACGACCGGTGACGTCTTGCAGGAACGTCATCGAGCCGATCATCGCCGGCAGTAACGCCAGCCAAGCTAAACGCCGGAACCCGAGTTCAATGCCGACGAGCACCGTCGCCATTAACAAGATAGCGATGACGGCATTGGGGCGAATCGGCTCCGTCGAATCACTCAACGTAATGAGCTGCGGATTGCTGGAGACCCAACCGAACAGCGGGATGAGCATCAGCACGACCAAAGACGTCGCCAGAACGAGGCACACCCGTTTGGGCCAGTCGACGGCAAGTGGATTTAGCTTATCACTCATTAGGGTCAATCCCCCATGAAATTAGGGATTTGCTAGGGCGCAACGCTCATTCTTGGTCGGTTTCGACGGAGATTTCAACCGGCGGCGGCGGAGAATCTGAAGGTGTTTCCGGCGGGGTGCTCGCATGGTTTTCGGGGCGAACGGTTTCCGTAGCAGTCGGTAGGCCAGTGCGGCTGCGGGTATTTTCGCCGGTCAAGTTTCGTAACAGGTTGGTGGGTCCGTAAACGAAGGTCCATTCTGGATCGCTGAATTCTCCAGTTAGTTTGACCTCCAACACCGAAGAAAACGGGGTGAAAACGGCGTCCAACAGGCCTTCTCCGCCCTCGAAGGGTCGCACCTTGGTTGTGAAGTCGAGCGAGCGGTCCGCTAACGAGTAGTTCCCGGATCCACTCAGGGCGCCGCGCTTGCCCGTCAGCTTGATTCGCGAAAAGTCCACCAACGGTCCGTTCACTACGAAGTCGGCGTTGGCGTGGCTGAGTTGCAGGGTCGTGAAATTGAGGATGGTGCGATCCAACATCGCCGAGAGCACCCCCAGTAGATTGATATTGGCGAAATTCGCGTCGGTGATGGCCGCGCTCCCGCTGCCCTGGAGGCCGAGCAAATCCTTGGCGGGCCCCTCGGCCGAGAGGGACAACGTCAGTCGACCATCGACCATCTGCTGCTCAAATTCCGTGTAATCGGTCGGCGCCTCGCCCCGGCGCACGGCCAGCCACGTGTTCACCTCATGCATGGTGCGGCCGAGAGAGGCCTCCGCGAGATCCAGATCAAAGGCCACCCTTTGCGCCGCCCCTTCACCTTGTAGCTCGATCCGCCCGTCGATTTCCCCGTCGGCCAGCCTCGCGGTGAAGGTATCGATCAGGATTTTGTCCTGCTCGCGGCGCGCGTTGAAGTTAACCCCCACAAAGGGAAAGCCCTTGAACTCCCAATCCCCCGTGGTGGATCCGCGGATATCGAACGTCTCGGTCACCGGCGCCCCCCAATCCTCGCGCGTGGCGCTGCCATCGACCCGGATCTGCAACGGCTCCTCGAAATCAAACGGCGCGATCAGCGCGTCGCCTGTGCGGCGCAGGAGTTTCGGCGCGGGGCTCAGATCGCTCACGCCGCCCGCATGGATTTCGACGCGCGTCCACCGGCGGCTGTCGGGCATCTTCCACTGCCGGGCAAACGCCCCCTCCACCTCGCCCATTGATCGCTCGGCCAAGAAGTGCTGCACGTCCGCCCAGCCCGGACGGGTAAAGAGGCGCGTGCGCATGCGCTCCATCGGGATCTCGCGCACGATCGGATTGGTGGCATCGGCGGAGATGAAAATACGGGTATCCAGCTTCGCCCCCCATTGCCCACTCACCTCGACGTTGGCCTGCGGCAGTCCGCCGCTAAAATCGAATTGCTCGAACAGCGTGATCCACCAATCCCGGAACCAACCCCGGATCGCGTAGGGCTCTAGCTGGCCCCGCAGCAGGAAACGGAAGTCGAGACTTTCCGTATCCATCTCATAACTACCGGTGGCCGTGCTGGGTCCGGTGCGGAGCAAAATTTGGTCGGCAATCAGGGAAGTGCCTTGCCAGCGCACGCGCGCCGACGTCCCCGATAATGGCACCCCCCGCGCTTCCGCCGCTCCCGTCGAAAAACGAGCCTCGGCCCGCAACGGTTGCGCTCTGGCCCCTAAGTTGACCGCGGCCGTCAGGTAGGGCGGCGCGTCCCACTGCAAAACGGAAGGCACATCGAAACCAAGCTGCGTCGCGGCGATATCCAAAACCGGTGACCCCACGTGGCCGGCGACTTCGATGCGTCCGGCGCCGGTCGTGATATCGAGGTCGCTGATGACCTGCCAAGGCTCCCCGCCGAACCGGGCCGTGACTTCGCTTTGCAGCAGCGGGAAAGTTTGCAGATTGGTGCGGGCCGATATGCCGAAGACGGCCGCGATGGGGTGCGTGAGGCGGTCGACGGATAGCTGCAAATCGCCCGCTTCGATGCTCAGCGGTTGGCTCCAGTATTTCAGCTCCGTCAGCGCGTGCAGATTGTCTAGCGTGATGTCCTTGGGGCCGTCGATGCGGCCCACCCTAAGATCGATCGGCAGCGTTTGCGGGCGGCGGTGCAGCGCAAAGTCGGTGCGCAAGGTCGCTTGGTGGAGGGTAGGGCGCTCGGCTTGGCCGGGGATCAGGGGCAAGGTCACCGTCGATGCGTGGGCGGTGAGATTCACCGTCGCGAAATCGGCTTTCAGCGGTGTCAGGCGGAGGTCGAGCTGCAGCCCGTCGAGTTCGGCCAAATACGGCAACAGGCGGCTGGCTTGGCGGCAGGCGTTGAGGTAGTGCGAACTGACTTTGATCAACAAATGGTCCCACGGTTCGTTGGGACCAGAGGCGCGGTCGGGCAGTTGGATGGCACCGTGCATGGACACGGTAATCGCCCCGATCCGGGCGGTGAAATGCTCGAGCGCCAACATCCCACGGGTAGCGGTTGGCCGCAGGGTGGCATCGATGCCTTCGACCAATGCCTCAGCTTTACCACTCGGGGATAACGCGGCGGGAATCAGCAGATTCACCCCGCTAAAACGCACCATCTGCGGATCAATCTCTCGCCACCATAACGCCCAGGGATCGATCTCCAAATAGACGGAGTCGGCCCGCATGATCGGCGTCCCTACGGCGGCTAAACTCAGCTCCACATCCCGCAGGAGCAGACGTCCGCGCGGGTCCAGCGCGACGTCGCCAAATTCCGCCTGCAAGCCCACCGCGCCGAGATTTGATTCGATCTGGCGCAGCACAAAATCCGGCACCCGCAGGTACTCCGACAGGAGGATCGTGACCTGCACCCCGGCGCCAAAAACCAGCAGCATCCAGAAGCCCCACTGCACCAGCCACAACAGCCCCCGACTGCAGTAACGGCATCCTTGCCAACAGGATTTTAACCAAGCGGAGAAGGTCATCGCGGAGGAGAGGGCGACCGGGCGGGTTTAGATATCGGATTCGTCGATGTCGGGCGGCGGCGTCTCTTCGATTGGCCCGGGATCGCGTTCGGCGTAAGTGAGCGTCCAGACCGCATCGATCAGTTCGGGCAGCGCCTCGAAAACGACGTCGAAGTTGGGGGAACCCACGAGTTGACGATCGCCGCCGTCACGCTCGCCCAGGAACAGGTTGAGGTTCTGGGTCTGCTCGCCCTCATCCCCGCTGACGGAGAGCTCGATTTCGATGCGGTAGCGCCAAGGCAGGAGCTGGTTATTAACGAGAATCGAATCCGGGAACGTGTCCTGCACGAGGCGTTGCGCGCGCAGCGTTGCCAGTTGCTCCCGCAGCATGCGCAGCGCGGCTCGGCGAGCGGGTGGTTCGTTGGCCAGCACGTCATCCCAAGTCTCGTCGTCGACCAACGTGCCTTCGTAAACGACGGCGTCGGTTTGGATGTCGCGCAGCGTGATTCCCGTGATGCGCGCGCCGGCGGGCAAGGCGCGCAACAAGCGATCACGATAGTGCAGCGGATCGACGGGCGTCCGGGCGAGGATGATCGGCTCCACGCCGTAAACGAAGGTCTCGCGCGCCGTCTTCGCGAACGCGCGTTGGCCGGCTTGGTCAGTGCCGATCAACAGGGTGACATCGGGCGACGCGGCGGCACCGCCGAGGCCTGATTTGAATGACAGGGAGATCGAGCGCGTAGGTCGGGTGAGGCCCCAGGATTCCAACTCGGCGTCGGTCGGCACGTCGCGTTCGAAGGTCTCAGCGCGGAGGTTTTGCAGCGCGGGAATGAGCTCCGTATTGATGATGTCGGTATCCGCGGGTTGCGGCCGCAGCGTGCCGTCGGCGCCGCGTTGCACGACCTGCCAGGCGCTGATGGATTCGCTGGCATCGCTGGGGGCGGTCTCAAGTTTTTGGAGCACGACGGTGTTGTTATTATCATCGGTCAACGTGATGGCATCGATCACGCGACCGTTGAGATCGAGCACGGCGCGGTCGCGCAATTCGCTCTGGGCGTTGCGCAGATCGGTGGCGAGGCGTTCCGGTAGCACGATGGTGAAAATCGCGTCGCGATCTTCCATTTGGCCGTAGAACTCACGATTGGCGACCAGCGGCGAACCGGAGTCAGCCGCGGTCGAGCGATCGGGCGTGATCTCGTTGCCGATCAACAGCGTCTCGCGGCGGTTGTTGCCTTCGAGGGTGATGCGGAGGGTGGGGGTGTTCACGCCGGCGACGGCGACGAGTTCGGGTTGGCGCGAAGCCGCGCCGAGGAAGTCGGTGGTGCGCAGCGCGGTGATATCGTTGAGCAGCACCTCGGTGGAGGTCTTGGAGGCGCGGGTGATGACCGGGGACTCGAAGGTCCAGCGGTTGCCATCGCGACGGAGGCGCACGCGGACATTGGCGGGGCCGTCGTTTTTCAAGTTGAGCGAGCGCACTTCAAATACCGGGATGGTGAAACACGAGTTGGCGCGCAGTTGCGCGAGATCCAGCGACAGGCTGTTCGCGAGGCTGTCCGTCACGACGTGAACCTTGGAACCATCGGGCGCGAGCACGTAGAGGCGGCGGCCAATCTCAGTGCGATTGCCGATGGCTAGCGTGGTCGTGGTGACATTGGGCGCGGAGCCGGAATCGAAAGAAACGGTCAGGGGCGGATCGACGAGGCCGTAGTCGGCGAGGGAAAGGCCAGTGGCGCCGAGGTTGGCTACGTCGAAGCTGGTCTCGTGCTCGAGAAATTGGAGTTCGTTGACGATACGGCTGACGGCGTGGGGATTGGCGGGCCACTCGTAGGGCGCAGTGATGGACCAGGTGCCGCCTTGGCGTTCAAGCCGGATCTCATCGGCGAGTGATTGGCCCGCGATGGTGAGGGTTCGGATGTTGGCGGCATCGGGCCCCAGCACGCGGGTGCGCGCCTCGGCGGCGAGGGCTTCGGTGTGCCATTGTCGTTCGAAGCCGAAGATGAAAAAGAACAGGACGACGTTGAACAGCAGGAGCAGGAGCGTGATTTTCGTGCGCATGGCGGAACCGGTTCTAGCGACGGAGCGTCGCGCCATCGGGGCAGGGATGGCGGGTGGAAAGTGAGGGTGAGCGTCCCGGTGATTTCATGAGCGACGGGTCCAATAAACGATGATGCCGAACATGGCGGCGAGCCCCGGCAAGACCACGAGCAGGCTGATCCGGAGTTTGCTCAAGTCGGCTTTGCTGAGGTTGATCTGGTAGCGTTCGATCGGCCGGGGTTTGGTGTTAAGCTGGATATCGCGATCAACGCACCACTCGACGGCGTTGAGCGCGAGGGTGAGATTGCCGGGGGCCACGATGCGGGCGTTGGCGGCGAAATCGGCGTTGCCAAACAATACCAGCCGGCCGCCGCGCACACTGAAGGGCAGGTCTTTGGGTGGGGTGACGCGCTCGGACGCGACGGCGACGCCCAGGCGATTGCGGGGTTCGAATCCGGCGAGCCCTTTCAGGTCGATGCCCGCATTGTAGGTCACGTTCGTGCCGCGGTAGTCTTGCTCGCCCCAAGCAGTGGGCGAGGTGGCCGCGAGGACTTCGAGCCGCAGGGCGTTGTCGAGCGGGCGCCCCGGATCAGGCCGCACGACGCGAGTGAGGCCAAAAAAGGCGGCGAATTGGTTATCGATGAGGGTCTGGGTAATCGGATGGGGCGCGAATGCCGATATCCGCAGCTCGCCGCCTTCCGTGACGTGGGCGGGATCGGGCTCCAGCACAATCACATCGTCGGCCACCAATCCCCAATCGAACAACAGGTCGTCGAGCCCATGGCGATTGGCCGGGGCCAGGAGGATCAGCACTCGTCCGGCGCGCTCGCTCAGATAGCGCCGCAGCAACTCCACCTCCATGGCATCAAACGGCCCCTGAGGCGCCGCGATGATGACGAGGTTGGCGTCGTCGGGCACGGCCCGTGATTGGCTGAGGTCGATCGTATCCACTTGGAGGTTACGCAGGCGGAGCTCATCGGCAAAAACGGAAAGCCCGCGCCCGGCATCCACATCGGACGGGCGCATCTCCCCGTGGCCGGCGAGGAAATATATCTTGGGTCGCTCCGGATTGGATACGCTGAGAATTGCGGAGGTGACCACCTGCTCGCCGCGAAATGCGACGGCCAAGCGTTCGCGGGTTTCGTAGAAGTCGGACCACGGGATGAATTTCGAGCGATCGTTGCACCGTGCCAATACCACGTTGGGCTCGGTGATGCCGAGGGCATCGGCGGTGCGTTGGTCGCGGTAGATATCGATCTCCTCCACGGTGACCCGGCCGGTGCGTTTGGCGGCGGTGGCATTGGCGTATTCGCGCAGGAGTCCGCGGATGTCGCGGAAAGCTTGGTTGGCGTCGGCGTCGCTGTTGTTGACGTTGGTGGTGATGATCAAGCGCACGGGCTGATCCAGCGAACGCAGGTAGGCTTGGGTTTCTTCCGAGAGCGTGTAGCGCAGGTGATTAGTCAGATCCCAACGCCAACCGTGGTTGCGGGCCAAGTAGTTGAGCCCCCCAAAAAGGGTGAGCAAGAGGACGGCCTGCAGGACCAGATTGATGGTCCGCATCCAACGGGCAAAAGCGAAGGTCTGCCGGAATGCCATGGTCAGCTGTGGATAAGTTTAACCTCAAGCCCGAGCACGCTGCAAACCAACGTGAGGCACGTGGCGCTCACGTAGAATAGGAGTTGGCGAGTATCCACGATCCCCCGACTGAAGTCTTCGAGATGTTGAAATACCCGAGTGTATTCGAGTCCGGCCTTCACCGGGGCGAAGACCTCCAAGTTGATGGTGGCGACCCCGCTGAGCAGCTGGGTGCCGATGATCAAACCAAACAACAGGACGACGCCGAGAATCCCGGCTACCGCTTGATTGCGGGAGAGCGAACTCGCGAAGATACCGACCGCGACAAACAGCAAACCGGAGACGGCGATGAACAGATAGCCGCCGAGCAGTGGCCCCAGATCGAGCAGAAACGAATCCTGCGTGAACCGATGGAGGATGAAAAACAGCCCGCCCGTGCCCGCCCAGAGACTGAGGTAGAGCAAGTAGGCCGCGCCGTATTTACCGAGCACGACCTCGCCCGTCGAAACCGGCGTAGTGAGCAATGTCTCCAAGGTGCCGAGCCGGCGCTCCTCGGAAATGCTCTTCATCGTCAGCAGCGGCACCATGAAAATCACGGGCACCCAAAACAGCTCAAAAAATGCCACCGCCGGGGAGCTTTCCTGGGGCGTGGTGGAATACTCGGAAAGTATGCCGGCAAAGATGAACCCCATGAACGCCAGAAAAGCTACCGCCGCAATGTAGGTGCTGGGACTCACCAACAGCATGCGGACTTCATGTCCTAAAATGGTAAAAAAATGACGCATCGCTTTAGGGAAAAACTAAAAAACTAAAACGCGGAAAATTGGAAAGATTTAGCCACGAGTCGGAATGCAGCGGGCAATGAAAGGGCATCGGGAAAATCATTTCGAAATTTTGGATTTCAGCGGGTCATTTTTCCGATCGTTCGCCGCGCGATCCACTACGTCCCAGCTGCGTTTGGTCGCGGCGAGGAAGACGTCCTCGAGCGTGGGATTGTCGCGACTGAGGGCGCGCAACCGGAACCGATCGTCGGTGGCGAGGGCGCCCATGAGCGCCTCGCTGAAGTCAGAATCGTGCTCGGCGCTGAGCTCAAAGGTACGGAAGCCCTCCGCGTCGGGGGTGGTTTCCGAGGTGATTTCTAGGGAAGGCTCAATGGCCGAAATAACCCCGGCGAGATCCGCACTTTCCGCCATGATCTCGACCGCATAACGGGCGCGGCCGAGCAGCTCGCGTTTGAGGGCAGCGGGTTCACCGGAAGCCACCACGCGGCCTTGGTTGATGATCAATACGCGATCACAGGTCATCTCGATTTCCGGCAGGATGTGCGAGGAGATGATCACGGTCATGCGGCCGCGGAGTCGGGCGATGAGATCCCGCACGATCAGAATCTGGTGAGGATCGAGCCCGATGGTCGGCTCGTCCATGATGATCACGGGCGGCTCGGCCAGAATGGCTTCGGCTATACCGATGCGTTGGCGAAAGCCCTTGGACAGCTTGCCGATGATCCGGTGGCGTACGCGCTTGAGATCGCAGAGTTCCAGGAGCTCATCGATGCGCGGGCCGAGTTGGCGGCGGCCCATTTCCTTGAGGCGGCCACGGTAGTAAAGGTATTCCGAGACCCGCATGTCCTCGGGCAGTGGATTATTTTCCGGCATGTAGCCGATGATGCGCTTCACGGCGGCAGTATCAGTGGCGACGGAATGGCCGCAAATCTCAACCGAACCCGACGTGGCGGGCAGGAACCCGGTCAGGATGCGCATGGTAGTGGATTTGCCCGCGCCATTGGGGCCGAGAAATCCGAGAATCTCACCCTTCGCGACGCTGAAACTGATGTTACTCACCGCCGTCACTCCGGCGTAGTTTTTCACCAGATGAGATACAGCAATGGCAGGGGTCGAGTCAGACATATTAAGTGCAATGTCCGTTATGTCGCGATGCAGGTGCCAAGCACAAGGGCGGACCGCGAAATCAACCGCGATGACGGACTCACCCTGTGACCAGCAAACAAAGTCTGAGTGCCAACATCTTTCCCTCCCGCCCCAACCCTATCAATCCAGCCCGACTCATAATGTCACCATTATGGTGACATTATACCCCAGACGTCGCCGGGCGCGAGGGGGGCGGACTTGGGGTCGTGAACTAGCCGAGGTAGTCGACGGCCAGGGGCGTCTCAACGACCTCGCCGCCGATCAGATCGACCCCGAAGGCGCGGGCGGTCCGACGGGAGCTCACGAGGCGCTTGCGCTCGGTATCGATGAAATGAGCCCCGACCCCGTCATCGAGGGCGATCCCGGGCAAGATGCCGGACGTTTGCATGAGATTGAGGTAGGAAGGCTGACGGTGCACCTCGCCGTCGTAATGCGGGGAGCAACTGCCGGGCAGCCAGCCCATGCAATCGAGTTTGCTCAGGTCGCCCTCGGAATCGGTATGGCCTTGCTCGAACCAGCAGATGGCCCCGGCGCTCACGCCGGCGAGCACGATGCCCTGTTCCCCCGCTCGCCGGATCAGGAGATCGACGCCGGCGGCGCGCCAGATCGCGAGCATGTTGCGGGTATTGCCGCCACTCACGTAGATGATGTCGGTCTCCAAAAACCGCGCGGCCATGTCGGAAGGCTGACGGAAGAGGGAGAGGTGTTGGGGGCGGCAATCGTAGCGGTTGAACGACGTGTAGAACTGCGCCACCAACCGGTCCGAATCGCCGCTCGCCGTCGGCAGCAGGGTGATCCGAGGTTTCGCCACGGGGGAGGCATCCAACACATACTGATCGAGCAACGGATTATCCGGCTCCATCGAAAATCCTCCGCCACCCAAAGCTATAATTTGCCGCTGCATGTTTTTCATCGGGGCGTAATTGGAGCTCGGCGGAAATACAAAAATGATCACAACCATCCCACGGAGGGGTGGGATAATGAGGTTGAGTTGCTCCGGTTCGTTGAGCGGGTTAGCGCTCGGGTATGAAAACAGGGCAGCGGCGTGGGTTTTGGTATCTGGTATTCATTTGCGACATCTGTGGTTCGAAGATTCCGGGGTTTGAAACGGACCAATCAGACGGATTTTTTTGACCACCGGCTATGTGCGGTCGCGCTCCCCGGTCCGCCTGCATGGCTGGTCGCACCGCTTCACCCGATTGTTCACCCTGCCGCGGGCGCTCACTTGGGACCGCCTCGGATCTGCCGGACCTGCTCTACTTCCATCGGACAGCCACGCTGCGATGCCGCCTGCGCGCGCAACCCGCACAGAGCGATCTACCGGGGCTCGCCTCATTTTCTACGGGACGGCAGCCGTGAGCGCTGCAGCATGGTTTCGCCCAACGCTACCGCCAAATCTGCGAGCCGGGTCTTGTCCTCGTGGAAAACAAAACCATCCGGGATGTCGCCAAAGTAGTTTCGCATCACCGTGACCACGATTTGAGACGATGGCACGACGACGCTCACCGTATGCGTCGCTCCTGACATGACCATCGCTCCGCGCGATGGGAATACCCACCAGAGCAGTCCGTAGTGAGCGCCGTTGTAATCAAAGACGGCCTGCGTGCGGGCTGCTTCGCGGGCATGGTCGGCGGAAAATAGGCGCACGTCGCCCACCATTCCCTGCATCGCCCACAATTGGCCATAGCGATTAAGCTCGCGGGCCGTGGAGTAGAGTCCGCTACCGGTGAGGCTGTTGACTTGGGTGAAGAAGTAGTGATCCGACGGGTCTTCGAAGTTGCCCGCGTGAGCGGGAACCAACGTGACGGCAGGGTCCAGCGCATCGATGTAACGGGTCGCGGTGAGCCCCAATGGATCGAGAATCTGAGATTGGAGCAGTTCCCGCCACGGCCGACCAGTGGCGGCTTCCAGCGTAGCCTGCAGCACGGCCATGCCCGTCTCCGAATAGTCAAAGGTTTCGCCGGGCGCGGTGATCGCTTCGAACGATTCGAGCGGGCCGTGGCGCTCACCGTTGGGGTAGTGCAGGCCGGAGGTATGGGAAGCGAGGTGGCGCAATGTCACCGAATTGCGCGCGTGAGGGCCGTTGCTGGGATCAGCCATGAACGGCAGGTGCTCCGAGACCGGGGCATCGAGCTCGACTACGCCCTCGCTCACGAGGGACATCAGCACGCCCGCGGTGAAAGATTTGGTGGCCGAGGCCAGCGCAAAAAGGGCGGTGGCATCGATGCTGGTTTCGGGCAGACCGTCGAAGCTCCCGGCGAGGTAACGCTCGTAAATGACCTGGTCTCCTCGCGACACCACAATCGCCGAAGAGCTCGGGTGCAGGAGCTTCATCGTGGACCCGACGTAGGATTCGAGGGGAGCGAAAGCGTCGTGATAGGAGGCAGTCATGGTAGCAGTTGAGATCAATCCGGTGAAGATCCCAAAGGCGAGGGTGGTGATGGCGCGTGCAGGCCTAAGGACAAGCATTTTGAGGTAATAACGGCGGTCGGACGGACCGCCGCCAATCGGCTACGAAAGTTGGCTGAAAATTAATGAATATTTCGGTGAAGAATGGCTTCCGATTGACCGGGGGTAGTCTGGTTCAACAAGCTGATTTGAATCCCTATTTGCCTCCCAGCCATGAAAGCTCAAGCCGTTGTATTTACCGCTCCCGGAGTCGTGAAATTTCAGGAAATTTCCTGCCCAGAACCCGGACTCACCGACCTCGTAATCGATGTGACTCACTCGTGGATTAGCAACGGCACGGAAGGCTCGTTTTTGCGCGGCGAACGACTCGCGGGCGATACCGCCAAGGCACCGGGCGACCCCGAACCGTTCCCGATCATCGCGGGTTATCAGAAGGTCGGTTGGGTGCGGGCCGTGGGCGCCGAGGTGAAGGACTTCGTCGTGGGCGATTTCGTTTTTGCCATCATGAGTTCGGTCGAGGGCATGTTCGACAATCAGTTTGCCGGCCACGTTTCGCCGTCGGTCTGCGCGGAGCATTTCGTGCACAAGCTACCGCCCGAGGCGCAGGACGATCCGGAAGCGTATTGCGGCATGGTCCTCACGCAGGTGGGCTACAACTGCGGGACGCGACCGCGCGTCGAGTCGGGCGAGATTGCGGTCGTGGTGGGCGATGGCCTGGTCGGTCAATGGACCGGGCAAGCGCTGCATCAGCGCGGCGCGCATGTCATCATGACGGGCCGCCACCAAGATCGATTGGATCACTTCGTCAAAGGCGGTTGGGGCCGCGCTTTGAAGGTCGAGAGCGATGGCGTCGAAGAGGTCCGCTCGATCACAGAGGAGCCGATCGCGGTCCTAGTAGATACCGTCGGGGATACGAAGCTGTTCGATGCTTACCTGCCGTATCTGAAGCACGGGGGCACCATCGCGGCGGCCGGGTTTTATGGCCTTGAGGGCCTCATCGAAATTCAACGCTATCGATTTCGCGAAATCGCTTTCGACCTCGTGGCGGGGATCACGCGCGAGCGCGTCGATGCCACCATCAAGTGGGTCGCGGAGGGCAAGATGGATACGAAGGGTTTGATCACGCATCGGTTCCCGGTGGCCCAAGCAGCGGAGGCGTGGGACCTGATCGAAAATAAACGCGAACCGGTGCTGGGCGTCATTTTGCAGTGGAAAGAAGGAGGTGCCGTATGAACACCGTGCCCGTTATCATGAAGCAGCTCGTGATCACCGCGCCGGGCGAAGTCGCCTGGGCCGACGCCCCCGTGCCGACGCCCTTGCCGGATGAGGTCCTCGTGCGCGTCAGCGCGGTATCGACCTGCCCGCACTGGGATATGCACATCGTCGATGGTGAACCGATGTTTGCCGGGCAGGAGTTGTCCTATCCCTATTTCCCCGGTCAACCCGGGCACGAAGCCGTGGGCGTGGTGATGGCCGTGGGCGATGCCGTGCAAGGTTTGGCGGTCGGTCAACGGGTGGTCGCGTGGCGTGACACCGGGGAACCGCGGCAGGGCTTCTACGCGCAGTTTAATGTGTTTCGAGAAGTCGATCTGCTGGCGGTGTCGGATAAGTATCTCCCGGCGCAGTTGGCGTCGTTGGAACTATCGATGTGTGTCGAAGTGAGCTTCCAGCAGTTGGCGTCCATTGGCGGGGTGAAGGGCAAGCGGGTCGCCATCGCGGGGCTGGGTCCGGCGGGTTTGGTCGCGGTGCAATTGGCCCGTTATCACGGTGCCGCTGAGGTCATCGGTATCGATCCGGTGGCGGACCGTTGCGCGTTAGCTAAGCAGCTGGGTGCCTCTGCCGTGCGTTCGGGATCGGCGGACCAATGGCCAGCCAGCCGCAGCGATGCGGCGGCGGTGGAGGTGGCCATTGATTGCACGGGTATCGCGCCCGTAGTGGAATTTTTGTTACACCGCACCCGCGAAGCCGTAGCGCTGTTTGGGGTGGTGCGCCAAGAAATCCGTTATGCCGGTGGGTTGATGTGGGGACCGGGTGTGACCTTGGTCGGCTACGGTGACCACAACCGCGCGGCGGCCGATACGGCCTACGCCGCGGTGGAAGCGGGCGCGCTGGATCTTGCCGCGCTCATTTCGACGACGCTGCCGATGCATGACTACCTGAATGGGGTGGAGCAGTTGCGGCAGAAAAAGGCGATCAAGGTGCTCTTCGATCCGTGGGCCTAGCCGGTCATTCAACGTCGAGGTGAAACAGGGCTGGTAGGGCGCTGAATATGGTTCCAAAGTAGAGGATCGCTTCTGCGGTTACCCCTTCCGCGCTATGACTATCTCCCTCCTCCCTCGTCTTTCTCGCGTTGGTTTGATCTGCTGGTTAATCGGTTTGAGCGGCCCCCTCGAGGCCGTTGAGCTCAAAGCGCCGCCGGTTGGATTTCGCGCCTTGTTTAATGGTCTGGATCTACACGGTTGGTGGGGCGCTGAAACCGAAGACCCGCGAGAGTGGATGGCCCTTACCCCGCAAGCTTTGGCGAAAAAAAAGTCGGCCAGCCGGACCGATATCAACCAGCATTGGCGGGTCGAGGACGGCGTGCTTATCAACGGAGGTGAGGGGCTTTATCTTACGTCTGACGCAGATTTCGGTGATTACGAAATGCGGCTCGAATACCGCACTGTCGCGGGCGCCGACAGTGGTATTTATTTGAAAGGGAGTCCGCAGGTTCAAATCTGGGATACCACTGAGGTCGGCGGCAAATGGGACCGTGGGGCCGATCTCGGTTCCGGTGGTCTTTGGAATAATCGCGAAGACCAACCGGGTAAGAATCCGCTGGTGCACGCGGATCTGCCGTTTGGGGAGTGGAACACCTTTCGCATCGTACAATGCGGCGCGCGCACCTGGGTGTGGCTTAACCACGAACTCGTGGTGGACGGCGCGATTCTCGAAAACTACTTCGATGAAGCCCGGCAGGTCCCGATCCCGGCGCGCGGACCGATCCAATTGCAGACCCATGGCGGCGAAATTCGGTGGCGGCATATTTTTGTGCGAGAGATCGAGCCCGCCGAAGCTAATCGACGTCTGCGGGAAAGGGACGCGGGGGGATTCCAACCGCTCTTCAACGGTCGAGACCTGACGGGCTGGATCGGCGCCCGGGATGCCTATGATGTGGTAGATCAGGCGATCGTAGGGCGGGCGAACGCGGGCGGCACCCTCTACACGCAGGCGACGTTCGCCGACTTCGTGTTGCGCACCGAGTTTAAGTTGCCCACCGGCGGTAATAATGGGTTGGCGATTCGCTATCCCGGGCAGGGGAATCCGGCCTACGAGGGGATGGCGGAGATTCAGGTGCTGGATAATACCGGTCCTAAATACCAAGAGCTCGATGCGCGGCAGTATCACGGGTCGGCTTACGGAATGGTCCCGGCCTACCGGGGTTATCTACGCGCGGTCGGGGAGTGGAATTTCCAGGAAGTGACCGTCCGGGGTTCGACCATTCGCGTAGAACTCAACGGTAGTGTGATATTGGATACTGATCTAGCCGAAGCTACCGACTTTATGGATGGTAAAGGTCATCCCGGCCGCACCCTCACGGAGGGTAGCATCGGCCTAGCCGGACATAAGAGCCCGGTCGCATTTCGTAGTTTGGTCCTCAAGCCGTTACCCTGATTTTTTTATTTAACCCGTATTACCCATGCCCGTTCCTCGTCTTAACCGTCGCTCTTTTCTGCAATCCATCGGCGCTGCCAGTCTGGCGGCGCCCTTGCTTTCCCGAAACCTGATCGCGGCTGCGCCCGGTCCGCGCCTACGTCATGCCAGCTTCGGGACGGGGGGCATGGCCGGCTTCGATATCGATATGATCTGTGGTTCGGGCAAAGTAGACTTGGTGGCCGTCGCCGATGTGGACCTCACCCGCACGCTGGAGGTGGTGGAGAAATATCCCGGGGTCCGGGTGTATCAGGACTGGCGGGAATTACTCGAAAAGGAGCACGACCACATTGACTCCGTTAATGTCTCTACGCCCGACCACATGCACGCGCCCATCGCGATGGCGGCGATGCAGCGCGGCAAACACGTCTACTGTCAGAAGCCGCTCGCGCACGATATCTACGATGTGCGGCAGCTCACCGAGTATGCGCGGGCGCACGGTCTCGTGACTCAGATGGGTATCCAGATTCACTCCGAGAGCGTGTACCTTGAGGCCGTTTCGTTAGTGCGCCATGGGGCCCTCGGAAAGATCAAAGCCGTGCACTTGTGGAGCGATAAAAAGTGGGGCGATGCTGGAGCCCCGCCTGCAGGTGACTTCAGGATGCCGGATCACTTTGACTGGGACGGCTGGCTCGGCGTTTCGGCGGAGCGTCCCTTCATTGGCGAGGAGTATTATCATCCCGGAAACTGGCGGAGACGGCTCGATTTTGGCACCGGCACCTTTGGGGACATGGGCTGCCATATCTTCGACCCCGTATTTAAGGCGCTCGACTTGGGGGCACCGATTTCAGTGCGCTCCGAAGGGGAGCCGCCCGATGAATGGAACTGGGCCAACAACGCCGAGATTCATTATCAGTTCCCCTCCACGGACTACACGGTCGAGGGGAGCATCGAGTTCGTCTGGTATGACGGCGACCAACGCCCGCCCGCCGAGGTCATGGCTCACGTCACGGAGGAGAACCCGCCAGCGGGTGAACGGCCGCCGCCCGCTATTCCCGAGCAAGGCTCGGTGATCATCGGCACCGACGGCACGATGCTCTTGCCTCACTATAAACCGGCGACGCTATTCCCGCGGGCTCATTTCAAAGATTACCCGCGTCCCCGCATCAAATCGGGCCATCACTGGATCCAGTATGTCGATGCCTGTTTAGGCGAAGACACTACCTCGACCCCCTTCGACTATTCGGGGCCGCTGACGGAGGCGGTCTTGCTCGGCAGCGTGGCGGTGCGCTATCCGCACCAGACGCTCGATTGGGATGCGGCGGGGCTCCAGTTTACCAACGAGCCCACGGCGAACGCGTTCTTGCGCAGCCCCTACCGGCAGGGCTGGGAGGGGGCCGGACTATGAGTGATTCATCATCAAAACTACGCGCGCTGGTGGTAGGCTGTGGCCACATGGGGGCGTCGCACGCCCAGGCTTACCACAACTTGTCGGATGATTTTGAGATCGTGGGACTGGTGTCCCGCGGCGCGGAATCTCGCGGTAAACTCAATGTCCGGTTGGGGGGAGGCCTAGCGGAGTTTTCCGACTACGCCGCCGCGTTGACGGCGACCCAGCCGGACGTGGTCTGCATCAGCACGTATCCCGACACGCATGCCGCTTACGCGATGGCGGCCCTTGAAGCGGGCGCCCACGTGTTTTTGGAAAAACCGCTCGCCGTGACCGTCGCCGAGGCCGAAGCCGTGGTGGCTCGCGCTCACGAACTGAACCGCAAAGTCATGGTCGGCTACATCCTGCAGGTGCATCCGGCTTGGCAGCGATTCACGGCGATGGCGAGTGACCTCGGTCGCCCGCTGGTCATGCGCATGAACTTGAACCAGCAGAGCTCGGGCGACGAATGGCGAACGCACCAACACCTGTTGAACGCCACGTCTCCGGTGGTCGATTGCGGCGTGCATTACGTCGATGTGATGTGTCGCATGACGGGATCGCGGCCGATTCGCGTCAATGGTATCGGCGCGCGCCTGAGCGAGGATCTTCCGGCTGGACAGATCAACTACGGCCACCTTCAGGTGACATTCGAAGACGGTTCCGTCGGCTGGTATGAAGCCGGGTGGGGACCGATGATGAGCGAAACGGCATTCTTCGTAAAAGATGTCATTGGGCCCAAAGGCAGTCTGTCGATTGTGGCCGATTCCGCCGCCGCTGCGGGTAAGTCAGCGGAGGTAAACGCGCATACCCAAACCGAGTCACTGCGATTGCATCACGCCGAGCTCAAGGCCGACGGCACGCTGGCCCGTCCCGACGAAATTATCGGCATCGAGGATGAGCCCGACCATGACGGTCTGTGCCAGCGCGAGCAGGCGCTGTTCTTAGCCGCGATCCGCGAAGACCGTGACCTCTCCGATCACCTGCGCAGTGCGATCGACAGCCTCCGCATCGTGATCGCTGCCGACCAATCCTTCCGCGAAGGCCGTACGGTGGATTTGTAGCGGCGGGCGAGGAGACACGCGTGAGCTCAGGTCATGTTGGGTCAGATTCGACGAGCGGAGAATGTTGGCCAAGCGGCGCGGAGTGGCGGAGGCGAGGGGTTCCGGATAAAAGATGAAACTGTCGGGCGTAAAGCCCAACCCACCCAGCAGGGCGCGGGTTGGTCCGACGTGGGTCGGGCTTTACGCCCGACAGGTTTCAGCCTTCCGGTCGAGGCAGGTCACGGTTACCAGCAGCGGGTAACCGGCTCTTGGGCGGTAGGACGGTTTTGCCAAAACCGTCGATTGCGGTAGGTGGCGCGACGCCAGTGCTGGTACGGGCAAGGTGAAACGGTGAGCTCGGCGAGCCCGTCCTGCCTGGGGTGAAACCTGTCGGGCGTAAAGCCCGACCCACCCAGCAGGGCGCGGGTTGGTCCGATGTGGGTCGGGCTTTACGCCCGACAGTTTCAGCCTTCCGGTCGAGGCAGGTCACGGTTACCAGCAGCGGGTAACCGGCTCTTGGGCGGTAGGGCGGTTTTGCCAAAACCGTCGATTGAGGTAGGTGGCGCGACGCCAGTGCTGGTACGGGCAAGCTGAAACGGTGAGCTCGGCGAGCCCGTCCTGCCTGGGGTGAAACTGTCGGGCGTAAAGCCCGACCCACCCAGCAAGGCGCGGGTTGGTCCGACGTGGGTCGGGCTTTACGCCCGACAGGTTTCAGCCTTCCGGTCGAGGCAGGTCACGGTCACCAGCAGCGGGTAACCGGCTCTTGGGCGGTAGGGCGGTTTTGCCAAAACCGTCGATTGCGGTAGGTGGCGCGACGCCAGTGCTGGCACGGACAAGATGGAACGGTGGGCTCGGCGAGCCCGTCCTGCCTGGGGTGAAACTGTCGGGCGTAAAGCCCGACCCACCCAGCAGGGCGCGGGTTGGTCCGACGTGGGTCGGGCTTTACGCCCGACAGCGCCAACCTTGGCATCGCCAGAGGCCACAACAGCACGGCGACCACCCACCAAACCATTCCGCCCGCAGTAACCCGGTTGGTTACTGCGGACCGAAGGGGCCTTACGATGTGGGGAAGCCTTCAGGCCAAGGTTGGCCTGCGGCGGGGCGCCAGAGGATGTGTTGATCAATGCTCGGTTTACGGTGCCGATACTTTTCCATCAGGCGGATCTTTTTGCGCACGTGCTCACCGAGGTTTTTCCCGTAAATAAAGGTGTTTTCTCCGGTCTCGGAAACGACCATGAACTCGGTCGGAGAGTTCTCGAAGTGATCCAGGAAGCCGCGCGCGTTCTCGAGTTCGAGATCGATGGCGGTCTGCAGGAATTGCTCGTGCTTTTTCCGTTGGGCGGCGGTCTTGCTGTCCAAGTAACCGTAGACTCCCGAGCACCATGCGACGACGGTGCGGAGGGTGACGGCCCAGTGGCGATAGCCGCGGAGGCGATCACGCAGATCAACGAATACGGCAGTGGCTTGCGGGTCGTCGGTGCAACGTTTGAGGGTGGCGGCGACGTGTTTTTCGGCCTTGGCGATCCGGGGCAGAAGTTTGCGGTCGAAGCGTGGCACCATCTTGTCGGCGGCCTCGCGGGTGATGAGATCAAACAACACGTCTTTGCCCAGATCGTTGCGTCCGGGATTGTTGTGCTGGAAGCAGCCGTGACGCTCGTAGTAGTGACGGTCCTCGGCGGGAATGGCTTCAATATCGGGCACAATGGGGCGATCCCAAGTGCGTTGCCAACACCACCCGAAACCACAGAACAGCGGCACGATGGGTTGGTGAGTCACCGCATCTTCAAACAGTTCCCACGCCTGAGCGAGCGCTGGACCGTGCCGGGCTCCAGCAAACCGATCGGCCTCGGTGGCGAGTACCTCATCGATGGGGATTTCTGGGGTGAATTGGGCGGCCCGAATCGCGGTGGGATTGGGCCAGTAAGGGGAAGCCGAAGTATTGGCCAGTCCGCCCATCGCGCTGATCAGATTGGTGCCGATAGCTTTGAGCTGCGTGAGCCGCGCGTGGATCATGCGGGGCCAGGGGATGCCGATCAGCGGTTCTTGGTTCCAGACGGGTCCGGCGGAGTAAGTGAGGATGGGCTCGATGCCTTGGGCGCGTTCCTTAGCCAGTTCCGGTTTTTCGCGGTCGTCCATTTGGCAATGGAACATGCCGCCGGCGACGCCTTGCTGGTCGGTATATTTAGGATGTGAATACGGCAGCGAATAACCCCGGGCGAGCAGCGACGGGCCTTCCCAGTGGATGCCCCGACCCAACTCGGATTTCAGGTGGTCGTGCTCTACCTTGAACGGCTCGATGCGCAGGCTGAGTTTGAAGTCGGGATTTATATCGGCGGCGGCTTCCTGCAGGTTGCGCAGGAAGGCGCCGATGCTCTTGCCCGAAGCCTCGGCGATTTTGTCATGACTACGCCATTCGCGAATCATGTAGGGACCGCCGTTGCGGCCGATGTAAAGCGACGCGGAATGTTCGAAGCCGCCGCCGCTGTCATTGGTCCAGATCGACATCGCATCGAGGTCGGGCACCGCTTGCATCAGGGCCTTGGTGGCGAGGCGGAAGTGGTGTTTCGTGACCGGGTGGTCCTGCGCCATGGTGTAGCGCGGCAGGCGGGAGCGGAACGGATGGTCGATGCGTGCGCCCCGAAGGGTGGGGTAACGCTGGAAAAACCGCTCCGGCAAACTGCGGGGCTCGTAGAGACAGACACTGGGTTTGAGGCCGAATTTGCGGCCCAACGCGGCGAGGTTTTTAAGCCGCTCGAGATTGGCGTCGAGGTATTGCGCGGGCCAGATGCCGCGGGTGAGGGGCGTGTCGATGAAGTGATTGAAGCCGGGGCAGTAGTTGTAGAACTGCGAGTAATATTCGCCGGGCACGGAGTCCTCGTAAGGGTAGCTCGCCTCCAGGCTGTTTACCTCGATGTGGGTGAAGCCGGATTCGGCCAGCGTAGCGGCGTAGTGCTCGGGGGAGAACTTGCGGTTGGACCGCCAGTATTGAGCAAACGAACCATCCCAAATGGGGCGATTCATGGCGAAGCTGCGTTGGATGAGTATCCCGACGGCCAGCTTCTCGCGAGACGTGGTGGATAGCTGATGAGCGAGCAGTCGCACAGCGGCAAAGAGTCCGGAGCCGTCGCTGGCAATGACCTCACCGGTGCCGTCCTCGGCGAGTCGCAGCCACATCCAGTGTTCGGCGTTCGCCGCGCGGGCCGCGCTGGTGGCAGCGGGCGACCAATCGCGAGAAGCGAGCGCAACGTTGAAGGCCGTGGGCTGAGGGCGGGAGCCGGCCTGACTGGGAGTGGTGGTAAGGTTGGCGAGCTCAGCGGCGGCCGTCTGCTCGGCCGGAATAGCCTTACTGGGAAAGAGGATTGGCTGCACGGACAGCGAGAAAGGGTCGGAAGGTGCGGTGCTCATAAGCGTAACTAACAGTAAATTTCGAGAACGCCCGAAGGGGCGATATGAAAATAATGAAAGAAACTGGAGAGACTACGATCTACCGGCGAAACCCAATGAAACAGGCGTCGTCGCGAAGCTCCGGCGAGGTCCGCAGTTTGCTACCTGCGCGATTGAAATTGATGTAGCCGGGGTCGCTGACCCCGGAATCCGGCCCCTTCGAATCGTCGGCTTTCTCTCGATCACTTTCGCTCACCGCTTGGAGTGAAGACGCTGTGCTAGAAAAACTGAATCTAGAGTTTCCTGTGCTGTAGAGGTGGGGAACTTCGATTTGGTAGGAAGGCCCCGCAGAGCCCGCTGCCCCGTAGCAGCAAGACCGCAGCTATTTTTGTTAATGCACCCTTCTCTGAGGCGATGGTGATTTGTTCATCTTTAGGCCGAATATCGACCACGAGATTTGCGGGGAATATAAGATAAGTATTCCGAGTGAAGTTAATTTGAGAATCAGAGCCAGCCTCGCTTAATGTTCGCCTAGATCCACCGATGAAAAGTCACCAATTTCCGAGGAAATCTTGTTCCAGAATCTCGATTTCTTGATCTGATCACTCAGGCGTAAATATAGGCAGAGGCCCCGCCCGCCGATTGACCCGACGAGGAGACTCAATCGAATCAGAATTTTGAAGTCTAGGATCAGCAGGTGATTAACGATGTTCGCCGGGCGCAAATCGAGCTAACGATGCCTATCCGCTCTCCTCACTGATTCAACGCCCACGCGGCGGCGAGGCCGCGGAGAGTGAGGTCGGGGATGTCGGTGGTGGGTTGGTTGAGTCGGCCGGAGATGATGGAGGCGGCGCCGCCGGAGGTCAGCACGCGCGGGGTGGGTTCTCCGGCGGTCTGCAACTCGCTTAGCACGCCATCCAAGCAGGCTTGGATGGCGCCGAGAAAGCCCAGCACGGCCCCGATGCGCATGGCTTCGCTGGTGGACTTGCCGATCGCACTTTTCACCGGCGTGGTAACGTCTTCCACGATCGGCAGTTGGGCGGTGCGCTCATGCAGATAGCGGGTCATGAGCGCGGGGCCGGGCGTAATGATGCCGCCTTCGTAGCCGCCTTTTTGGGTCACGATATCAAACGTCACGGCGGTGCCTAGGTCGATGATCACCGCGGGAAGCTCACCGAGCGCTTTGGCCCCAGCGGCATTGGCCAGTCGATCGTGACCGATCTCCTCCGGCTTAGGGTAGGTGATCGGCACACCGAGGTTTACCTCATGCGTGAGTTGCCAGATCGGGCAGGACTGTCCTTTGAGCAGATGGAGGAGGCGAGGCGTCGCAGCCGGCACCACGCTGCAAAATGCAATCGCCTGCGGTCGCTCCCTCCCGGGGCCAAGGCTGCGGATAGCACCGGCAATCTCGCCGAGGTTTGCGGTGGGCAGTTCGGTCTTCGCGCTGGCGACCGTTTGACCGCCGGGTTCCACGTAACCGAGGTGGGTATGCGTATTGCCGATGTCGATACAGAGGAGCATGGCGAAATGGGGATTAGCGTTTGGCGAGGGTGACCTCACCCGCCCGGAATCTTTTGAGGGGGCCGTCTCCCATTTCGAGCAAGAGACAACCGTCGTGGTCGATCCCGTGGGCGATGCCCGTGATGGTCTCGCGGCCGAAGAGGAGCGTTATTTCGCGACCGCGTAACGTATCGTAGCGATGCCAGAGCTCGGCGAGGCGATCGGTGAAGGTGCCGCGTTGAAAATCCTGACAGGCGCGGAGTAGGCGGTTCACGAGCGCGGCGGCGAAATGGTTAATGTCGATGGGCTTGGTGGTGAGCTCGTTGAGGGCGACGGCTTTGCCTTTGAGCTCTCCGCGCCAGCCTTTCTCGGGCGGGGTGAGGTTGAGGCCGCAGCCGATCACGAGGTCGCGGATGCGGTCGGCGTCGAGGCGGGCTTCGGTGAGGATGCCGCCGAGCTTGAGTCCGTCGATCAGGACATCGTTGGGCCATTTCACTTCGGGCGCGATGCCCGCGTAGTCGGCGAGAAAGCTGCACAGGTTTACGCCAACCCACGGGGTGATGGTGGGGAGTTTTTCCGGGGCGACCTGAGGTTGAAAAACGAAGGACAGGTAGAGGTTGCCGTTGGGTTCGCTCAGCCAGTCACGACCGAGCCGCCCGCGGCCCTTGGTTTGTTCGCGCGCGATGACTACCAGTGGCATCTCGGTGCCTTTGCTGGCCTGTCGCATCGCTTCGTCGTTGGTGCTATCGACGGTATCAAGAGTGATGATACGGCAGCGGGCTTTCTGCGGCAGGCGGGCGCGAATCATCAAGGCGTGGAGCGCGGTGGGGCGTGCGGTGATGCGGTAGCCGCGGGAGCGGATCGCTTCAAAGGTGAAGCCGCGCTCGCGGAGTTTCTCCATGTGTTGCCAGACCGCCACGCGGCTGATCCCGAGAGCCTGCGCGAGGTCGCTGCCCGAGACGAATTCGTCGCCGGCACCGAGCAATTCGCGAACAATGATCACATCGGGATCGATCGCTTTCATGAGGACCAATCCAAGCCGATGTCGACCCAAGTGCTCTGGTGGACGAGCGCGCCGGTGGAAATGAAATCGAGCCCGAGTCCGGCGAGGCCGGGCAGGGTTTCGAGGGTGATGCCGCCGCTGGCCTCGGTGAGGGCGCGGCCGTTGATCAAGGCGATGGCGGCGCGGAGTTCGTTGGGCTCGAAATTATCGAGCAGAATGACGTCCGCGCCGGCTTTGAGCACAGGGGGGATTTGATCCATGCGGTCCACCTCAACCTCGACCGGAAGATCGGGGGCGTGGCGGCGGGCTTGGGCAATGGCACCGGCAAGGTCTTCGCCCGAGCCGAGCAGGGCCAAGTGGTTGTCCTTGAGCATGACCCGGTCGAACAGTCCGAGGCGATGATTCCAACCGCCCCCGCAGGCGACGGCGTATTTTTCGAGCATGCGATAGCCGGGCGTGGTCTTGCGGGTGTCGAGGAGGCGAGCCCGGCCCTCGCCGAGGGCGTTGACGTAGCGACGGGTGAGGGTGGCGATGCCGGAAAGGCGTTGGACGAAATTGAGGGCGATACGCTCGGCGGCCAGCAACGTGCGAGGATCGCCGGAGAGGGTGGCGAGCCGATCGCCGCGGCAGAGTTGAGCGCCGTCGCGCGTGGGGAGTTGGACGCTGCTACCTGGACCGTAGACCGAGAGGATGAGTGACAGCAGCGGCAGGCCACAAACGGTCAGATCTTGGCGAGCCGTGAGGTGGGCCTCGGCGAGGCGGGGGGGGCTTTGGATACTGCCGGTGGAATGATCGCCGGGCTGGTCGGGCGTTTTGAGCAAGCCCAGTCCCGCGAGGTCTTCGTCGCGCGCGATCTCGATCAGCCTACGCAGGTAGGAGCGGTCGAGGTCGTCCCAGGACAAGCGGTGCAGGAGAGCGTCGGAGAGCGCGGCAGACATGGAACGGAAAAAAGGCAGAAAGGCGGAAAAACGGAAAGGCTGAAAGACGGGTGAAGTGGGGGCGAGGCAGGATTGGAGTTCGACCGCAGATTACGCGGATGAGCTCAGATTGATTTAATAAACCGGGGAGTGGCTCGGCGTTAATCTGGGTAATCTGCGGTGAAAACAGCGGAGGGCACGCGTTGCGTAAGAGGGTTCGGATCGTCACTCCTAAAGCCATGATTTTGGAAGATTTTAAGGCGGTGGCCGATACGTCGGAACTGAGTTTGCCCCTGCAGGCGCTGAGCGCCGATCGGCAAGGCGACTGGGATCGCGCTCATACCCTGGCGCAGGCCGCGAACAATCGCGATGGCGACTGGGTGCATGCTTACTTGCATCGCAAGGATGGCGACATCGGCAACGCGGGTTACTGGTATGGCCGGGCGGGGCAGGAACGCGTCGGCGCCGAAGCTTCGCTGGAAGCGGAATGGAATGCGATGGCGACGGAGCTGCTTGGCCGGGCGAGCTGAGGTGTCATTTCCCACGGGCGTCGCGGAGCGGCACTTGGCCAGAATTCATTTCGTTGATCGGTCGCACGAATCGCCCTTGGAGGATTTCACGCAGCTCAGCGGCGCGTTTGGTGTTTCCGGTTAACAGGTCTAACTGGATCTCTTCGCTGAGCTCCCGCATGACGCGTTTGCGTTCGTCCTGCGCCCAGAGCGCCATGGCGTAACCATCCACTTTGCCGCCGATGATCGGGATCCGCCAAGCGTTGAGCGCGCGGCCGAAGGCAAAAAATATCGTTTAATCGCGAGCTCAGCCAGTGCCTTCGGGGTGTAGATATCCTGCTCGCGAAAGACAGGTGGTCGCTGCCCTTTGACCACGACGCGCGTCAACCGGATGATGTCATTCTTCGGTTTGTCGATGGAGGCGTCGGCGTCGGTTTTCCGATCGGCCTCGCGCTGTTCGGGTGTCCGGTAGGTGAAGGCCGCGGAGACCGCGTTCGTGATCTGATCGGATAACGTCGACCGGGGCTCGACCGGTTCGGCCGCAGCCATCGCAGTCCAAAACAAACCCGCCATCACGAAGGTGCATTGGCGGGTGGTCATCAGCAGTTAGCGAAGGGTTAGTTGCCCTTGGTTTCTCGATTGAGCGCGGAGGGCAGGACCACTTCGTTGCGAGCGGTTGTCTCTAGGATCAGCCGGCGAGTTTCTTGGGATTTCTCGTCGTCGCCGAGCGCGGATTCCATGGCGGCGCGTTCCTCAAAATCGGCCATGTGGCGAAGGCGTTCATCCTCTTCCCACATCTGGATGGCGGTCTTCTCGGCAATGGCCCCGAAGAACGGGATGTTGGGCGAATTGAGCGCGGCTCCTACTCCCGAATAGTAACGTTTCACGGCGAGTTCCTTGAGGCCCTTGTCGGTGCTGACTTCGCGTTCCGTGAAAATGGGGGGGCGTTCACCTCGGACCACCACGGTGGGTAGTCGGATGATGCCGTTTTTGGGTTGGTCGATCGGGTCCTCTTCCGGCTTTTCCGGCCGGGGCGGAGGCGGATTGTATTTGGGCATCGTATCAGCCAACGCTGCTGCGAGGTTGTCCGAAACTGCTCGGGTCCGCTCCGAAGTGTCCTCCTGCGCTAACGTCGAAATAGCCAGCGGGAGGATCAGCAAAGGGAGGAGCGAGCGGGGAAGGGCGGACATAAAGGGTAAGACCAGTTCCGATAACTAAAGGTCAAATGCTCTCGAATCAAGTCAGCTTCGTATTTGGCCGGTGCCATTTACCACATATTTATAGGAGCAGAGTTCGGGCAGCCCCATGGGGCCGCGGGCGTGGAGCCGGTCGGTGCTGATCCCGATTTCGGCGCCGAAACCGAACTCAAAGCCGTCGTTGAAGCGCGTGCTGGCGTTCCAAAACACGGCCGAACTGTCGATGGCGGCTTGGAAGCGAGCGGCGGCATCGGCGTCGGTCGTTATGATGGTTTCGCTGTGGCCACTGCTGTCGGCGTTGATCGTGGCGATGGCGGCTTCTAGCGAATCCGTCATGCGCACGCCCATGATGGGGCCGAGGAATTCGTCTCTAAAGTCGGCGGCAGTTCCTGCGACGTGGGCAATATCGGCGGCGGCGAGGACGGCCGCGCAGCGCTCATCGACGCGGAGCTCGACCCCGGCTTCGGTCAAAGCCCGGGCGACGTGGGGCAGGAGCGTAGTCGGCGCATTGGCATCGACGAGCAGTTGCTCGGCGGCGTTGCACACGCCGGGACGTTGGGTCTTGGCGTTGACGGTGATGGCCGCGGCGAGAGTGGGATCGGCCGCTTGGTGCAAATACACGAAGCACACTCCGGTGTAGTGTTTGATCACGGGGATGGTGCTGTTTTGCGCGACAAAACGAATCAGCCCCTCGCCTCCGCGCGGGATAATGCAATGGATCAACTCGTCGAGCTTGAGCAACGTGTTGAGCGCGGCGCGGTCCGTGGTCGGAATGAGCTGCACGGCATCGGCGGGCAGGTCGGCGGCGGAGAGCGCTGCGGCGATCAAGGTAGCCAAGGCGGTGTTGGTGTGGAAGATCTCCTTACCGCCGCGCAGGATGGCGGCGTTGCCGGATTTGAGGCAGAGCACGGCGCAGTCGATGGTGACGTTGGGCCGCGCCTCGTAGATGATCCCGATCACGCCGATCGGCACGCGCCGTTTTTCGATCACCAAGCCGTTGGGCCGGGTCCTCGTCTCCAAAGTGGCACCCACGGGATCCGGCAACGTGGCGACTTGGCGCACCGATTCGGCCAGTTGCTCCAGTCGCTCAGGCGTGAGCGTGAGGCGGTCGATTTCGGCCGACGTGAGGCCGTTTTCGGCCGCGGCAACGAGGTCCTTTTGATTGGCGGCGTAGAGGGAATCGGCGGCAGCCGGGATGAGATCGGCCAGTTTTTCGAGCGCGGCGTTTTTTTGCGCAGTGGGCACCGTCGCCAATACATGGGAGGCGGCGCGGGCGCGTTCAGCGATGGCGGTGACGAGGGAAGCGAGTTCAACAGACATACCTCTAAGACACCCATTTGCTCCCGACTGGAAAGGGGAAACTTGGTCAGGCGAGGTGAACTGGGTCTCCGCAGGCAAGGGCGGTGGCCGCCCAGAGGACCGCTTTGGGCGAGGGGCGGGCGGGGTTGGCGCGGGCGTGAACGGGAGCACGGGAGTCTTGCGATGCAGCAGCCAAATGCCTGTGCTGAGGAACCCCAGCGATATCCCCAACGGGAGGGGATGGAGCAGCCACCCCGGCACGATATCCATTTTGTGAGACACTCTGGAATCGATGATCGTAGCCACCGCCGGCAGCAGTATGACCATCGCATTGTGGAGGGCGTGCATCCCGATACAGAGCGCAAGCGATCGGGTGCGGTAGTAGGTCCAGCCGAGTAGCAGACCGATGAGGAAGGTGCCGGGAGCTTGCCAAATATTCAGGTGGAGCGCGCTGAAGAGCAGGGCACTGAGCACAATCGCCCGGCGGGGACGCGTGGTGCGCAGCAGCCCGCCCAACACCATGTAGCGGCAGATGAATTCTTCGACGAAGGGAGCGACGATCACCCCGAGAAATAAGGCCCCGACCGGATGGACAAAAACATTTAACAGGTCGCCTGCGGGCAGGGAGAACCAGGCGAATTGGCCCAACCAGGAGAGCGCCCCGGCGATGAAGAAAATCACGATCCAGCCCAATCCCGCGGCCGCGAGCAGCCCGGGTAGGACGATCTGCGAACGCGGTGCGGAGGGGGCCTCAATATTACGCCAAGGGGAACCTCGCCACCGGGTCTCGATGTCAATCACACAGACGGCCGCGAGGATACCGATCACCCCGAGCATCATGGGACTTTCGAGCAGGGAAAACCGGTGCTGAGGAAAGAAGACCGCGAAGATCATCCCGAGCCCCATCATCCCGATGGCTACCCCGGCTTGAAATAGCAGGAATATGCTCGAAATTCCTACGGCCCGACCGGGCGAAACGGGATTCGGTAAGGGATGCACGAGGCCCGATGGAACCGAAATTACGCCGCCCGGTCAACGCGGTTCAAATCCGCCGACGGGCCTGACCTTTTCACGCTGTCCGGTCGGTCTACTCGAAAAGGTTGCCGCGATTGAAGCGCCAGATGCTAAACACGTTTACGACGGCGGCCATGGCGAGGAGCACGCCGATGATGGGCAGGATTTCGAAGACAGATTTTTGCGCCCAAAGCACCGCGAGGAAGCCCTCCATCGACCAATAGACGAGGGTCAGCTTGCTAATGCTTTGGATGAATTCCGGCATGAAGCTGACGGGGAACCACGCGCCGCCGATCGCGCTCATCGTGAGAATGAGGAAGGTAGCCAGGCCACTTGCGGCCGCAGGATTCGGCGCGATGGCGGAGAGCAGCATGCCAAATGCGGTGCAGGCGATCGAGGCCGCCAGTGCCACCACGAGCAGCGAGGGTAGGTGGGGCACGACTTCGATCCCGAACATGAATTGGCCCGCCATAAACAGCACGGTGAGCTGCACGAGGCCGAGGAGCATGTTGAACAGGTATTTGCTCCACAGGATGTGGGCCCGGCTCACGGGGGAAGCGAGGAGGCGATGGAAAATGCCGGCCTTTTTTTCTTCGAACAACGCCGTGGAAGCGCCGCTCACCGAGAAAAGCAGAAACATGATCGCCCAACCGCCGACCACTCGTGTCGCGGCGGGGGACTTCACGTTGGCGCCGGCGAGCTGCTCGTTTTCGATGCTCACGATTGATTCGATGAAGGAATCCGGCGCGACCATCGCAGGATTGGCGTTGGGATCGATCTCGGCGGGGTCCGTGAAGTCCAACGTGCCGGCATCCAGATTGGCGCGCACGCGCTCGGTCTCGAAGTCAAAGAAGTCGGCGATCGTCTCGCTCAGGCGATTGTAGAAGCTATCGGTTTCACTCGCGCCGATATGGGAGACGGCTTGATCGCGCAGGTTCTGCATCAGCGCCTGAGGCGCGGAGGTGAAGATCACTTTCTGCAAGAGGCCGGTTACCGTCTGAGTCTCGATTTCGTTGCGCGGATTGTTGAGAAAAATCAACCGCAGACCGAAACGTTTGGGGCTCATCATGTCCGCGGGAAAGATCACGCCGAAGCGCAGTTGGTTGTCGCGAATCAGTTCCCGGGTTCGCTCCGCGGTGAGGCGGGATTCTACCCCGTCAGCATTTTTCCACGTGGTCACGACGCGGAAGGCGGTTTCCTGCTGCATGGCGTCACGGATGGCGGCGGCGATCGGGGCGTTGGTTTCGCTCACCACGGCGATAGTCACGCCGTTAGGACCCGTGGACGAACGATTCACGCCGAACACATGGCCTAAGATATAGACCAGCACCAGCGGCACGATAAAAGTCAGCCCCACGGCGACTTTGTTGCGCAAAAAAAGGCGGACGTCTTTGCGGAGAAGAGTGAGAACAGTGAACATGGCGGATCGGGTTATTCGCGGAAAGCTTTGCCGGTGAGATGCAGGAATACCTCTTCGAGGCCGGGGCGAGTAAGGGAGCGGGTGGTGGACGGCACGTTGTGCTTTTCCAGCACCCGGAACACGGCGGAAAGTTGGGTAGTCGGCGCGATGGCCAAGGTGTGACCACTCTCGTGGCTGGCGACGATACCGAGGCTGCGCAGCTCCGGGAGGGCGCGGGCGACGGCGGGGTTGTCGGGCAAGCGCAACTGCTCGGCGGCGGGCAATTTGGCGAGCAGTTCAGCCAGCGTGCCATCGGCGAGAATTTTGCCGTGATCGATGATGGCGATGCGCGAGCAGAGGCGGGTGGCCTCTTCCATGTAGTGGGTAGAATAGACGACGGTGAGGCCTTGCCGATTGCGGTGCTCGAGCAGTTCGAAGATCGCGTTGCGCGACTGCGGATCGACCCCGGCGGTGGGCTCGTCGCAGAGCAGGATCTTGGGTTGATGCAGCAAAGCCGCGATGATGTTGAGTCGGCGCTTCATCCCGCCGGAAAAGCTCTTCACCAAATCGCGACGCCGATCCACGAGGCCAACCGCGTCCAACCCTTCGTCGATACGTTCGCGCAGGGTTTTGCGATTGAGCCCAAACAGCGCGCCGAACACCTCGAGGTTTTCTTGCGCGGTGAGGTCGTCGTAGAGTGCGATATTTTGCGGCACGAGGCCCAACTCGTGGCGCGCTTGATGATCGCCGCCGTTGGCCGAAACGCCGTTTAGGGTGATCGAACCGGCGTCGGGGGTTTTTAGTCCGGAGATCAAACCCATCAACGTCGATTTGCCGGCACCGTTGGGACCGAGCAGGCCGACGAATTCGCCGGCACTGATGTTGAGCGAGACATCGCTGAGCGCGGTGAGGCTTCCGTAGGATTTGGAAACCGAGCTGATCGTAAGCATGTCCGATGATGTGGAGGATCAAAATCGCGGGGGCGAAACCAATTTGCATTTCCATGACGATTGGCCCGGTGGCACGAGGCCAAAGGTCATAGTCGGTCAGATTGCCGATGGAGAAACAGCCAATCCCAAACGGCCGGATTGGCGTAGTTACGGGCCCACGCGTCGTGCCCGGTGTCGGGGTAGAGCGTGAGCTTGGCGTTGCCGCCGAGGCGATTAATGGCCTCCACCATGCGGTGAGATTCTACCGCCGGAACAGGCTCATCGTCTTCGCCGTGAAAGGCCCTTACCGGCAAGTCGCCCATCCAGACGGAGTGGGGCATAGGCGCCGCGCCGGAGATCACCAGGATGGCGGCGAAGGCTGGTCGGGGTTTTCGAGCGCGAGCCGCCAGACGCCGTAAGCGCCGCGGCTCAGACCGGTTAGGTAGATCCGGTCGGAATCGACCTCGTGCTCGGCGATGAACGCATCCCAAAACCGGGCCAGCCGATCCTCATCCCCGAAACCTTTGGTCTCCGGATTCAGCGGGGAGAGCACAATGGCTGGGAACTCCTGGCCCGCCTCAATCAGGGCTGGGCCGCCGCCATTTTTTACCTTGTCGAGATCGTTGCCCGATTCACCGCCGCCGTGGCGAAACAGGACCAACGGCGCCGGACCGTCGATGTCGGCCGGTGGGGAATGCCAGTAGCGGACCGTCTCGCCGGTGGGTAAGGTGAGCGCCGCGGCGGTCTGATCGGCGGAGAGTCAGCTAGCCAAGAATCCGGCGAGCACCCCGCTGATGATCCGGGTGCCCTTCACGATTAGGCGACGCTCTCGAGCCGGGTTTTGAGGGCGGCGAAACGATCGTCGGGAATGATGGGGCCGAGGTGCTGCACGGTCTCGGCGCCGACGTGCGAAGCGATGCGGCCGCTCTCGGCGAGGGACTTACCGCGCAGGTGCGAGGCGAGGAAACCGGCGGCCCAAGAGTCGCCCGCGCCGTTGGTGTCCACCACGGAACTCACGGTGACGGGTTCGATGTGATGCAGCTCATGGCCGGAAGCGATCCAAGCGCCGTCTTTACCGACTTTGACCGCAGCGATCACGCCGAGGTCGGCGAGGCGTTTGGCGAGCACGTCAAAGGGCGAATTTTGATCTTCGAAGAGCGCGCGGATTTCGTCTTCGTTGGCGAAGACGATGTCGATGCCGGAGGCGAGTTGTTTGAAGATCCACGGGCGCGTGGCGTTGATCACTTCGAAGGAGGCGAGATCGACGGAGACGGTGCAACCGGCGGCGCGGGCGGAGGCGAGCACGGCGTCGGCGAGGGCTTCGTTGAACACGAGGTAACCCTCCATGTGGGTGTGGCGGCAGCCCTCGAAGTCGGCGGGGGTGATCTCATCGGGCGACAGCGTCATGGCCGCGCCGAGGTCGGTGCGCATGGTGCGATCGGCGTCGGGGGTGGTGAGGATCAGCGAGCGGGCGTTAGGGACGGCACCGATTTTGAACCGGGAGCTGTCGATGCCGAGATCGGCGAAGCGTTGGCGGTAGGTCGCGGCGACGTCGCAGTTGCCGAGCTTGCCGAGGTAGGTGGTGCGCAGGCCGAGGCGGGTGGCGTTGAGCGTGGCGTTGGCGGCGGAGCCACCGGTGGAGGTCGCGGGGGCGTTGGCCAGATTCGCGAGGATGGCCGTCATCTCGGCGTCGTTGACGAGCACCATGCCGCCTTGGTCGCCGCCGACGTGGGTTTTCAGGAATTCAAAAGGAACGGTGGCGAGCAGGTCCATGATGGGGGAACCTACGCCGATTAGATCAAATTTGTGGTCGGGCATGGAAGGGGGAGCTGGGAGATGTAGCCGGGGTCGTTGACCCCGGAGCAGTGGGAGGGGACCGGGGGAGTTGGGAGATGTAGCCGGGGTCGTTGACCCCGGAGCAGTGGGAGGGGACCGGGGGAGTTGGGAGATGTAGCCGGGGTCGTTGACCCCGGAGCAGCGGGAGGGGACCGGGGGAGTTGGGAGATGTAGCCGGGGTCGTTGACCCCGGAGCAGTGGGAGGGGACCGGGGGCAGCGACCCCGGCTACAGCGGAAGGATGCGGAGAATTATGCGGGGTGGGCCGGGGAACTACTGGGAGACTTGCAGGTTGGTCGCGAGGAGGGGCTCGTCGTCGATCTCGATCATGATGCCGTAGTCGCCGGGCTCAGAAAAGGAGAGGTTGCGCACCTCGTTGATGAGGTTGATGCGTTGCACCGGACCGGCGGATTTGAAGGGACGCTCGATCAGCGACTTCAGGTTGGTGGGGTCTACGCCCATGGAGAGCTTGATGGTATGCTCGCCTTCGGGGACATCGCTGAGGGTCAAAAACCAGACCATGAACGGATGGGTGAGCGGAAATTGACGGCCCCGGATGTTGGAAAAGACGCCCAGAATGGTGTGTTTGCCGGTGGCCGGGTCGATGTGCACACCGTCGCAGGTGAGCCAGCAGAGAACTTGTGGTTTGGATCGCACGATAGGTTCAAAAGGGGGCAGTCGAAGGGGGAGAGGCAAGCGGGAATGACTTGGCGGCAGCGGCGAACGCGCTTTGCTGGAGGGCGATGGAGGAACTAAGCACCTACCTTAAGGATATTATGATCCAGCTATCGGCCTATCCCCGGTGGTTGGTGGCGAGTTGCGGCATCGTGGTCGCGTTGGCGGTCCTGTGGCTGCTCGGAAAGATCCTCAAACTCACGGTGCTCGTGATTTTGGTGCTGGCAGGGATCGCGTTGGTCGGGGGCGCGGTGTGGTGGGGCCTGGGCTACTTTTGAGGCGACTGATTGCGCTGGATCGGAGCTTTTTCTTGTCTCAGTTCGTGGGCCCCCAAT
>Ga0075109_1000237_pt1 | contig 38616 bp, 33 predicted proteins | sample AntAceMetag02UKD_FD_69798 | JGI IMG/M metagenome (GOLD analysis project Ga0075109, IMG submission 69798) | Saline lake microbial communities from Ace Lake, Antarctica - Antarctic Ace Lake Metagenome 02UKD | ecosystem: Environmental > Aquatic > Non-marine Saline and Alkaline > Saline | place...
CAGACAAAATCTCTAGGGTCTTTGTAAATGGATGCCAAAATTCGTGTTTCCCTAATAGAGAACTCTTCGGACTAGGGAAATACTGTTCAAAGCTGTATCTAGTAAGACTATGCTTCCTAAGTTCTGTGTCGTCAAACTGCCTATTATTCCATTCTTTTATAAGCGCCCCATTAGCGGAAATTGCGTACCATATAGTCGCAGAAATAATAGATATAAATGCATATAAAATAACCAACATATTTTTGTCTTGATTAGAAAGTTCTGATGGTAATACCAAGAATGAAAACTTGAAGCTTTCAGGCGAAAAAAGAGCTGAAACATAAAGAAGAAGTGCGAGTTGGAATATCGCAAGTTTCAAAACGATGCTGTATTGCTTTTTCCTTTTTTCGTTAATTGCATCAATATAAGGCTGGCCGAAATCCTTTTCGGATTTGGTCGCCTTAACAGTGTCGAAAAATTTCTCCGCATTAGCCTCAAGTGGAGACTTCCAGCGGACCGTTACTGGACGGACAGGCTTTTTTGCCACAATTTCACCCATGCCTTCTAATGTCTTGCTCAGCTTGCAAATATCCTCACCGAAAATGCAAGTTCGTAGTGCAAGCGGCTGAGGCGGTTCTTCCCCACATGAATTTTTTTGAAAGCAGACTTGAGGGCAGTCCTCTAGTAAGTCCTGTTTCGTGTCGAACTACGTTCGAGTGCGTTACCTGCACTTGTGGACGACACCCGCTATTCGTGTGCTAGGATTTTAGCTGAATTAGGGACGCACGTAGTGCGGAAGGGGGAGAAATGAACGACCGTGCTGAAATGTTGGGAATAGAAATAGTCAACGGCACAATAAAGTGTCCTGAGTGCCGAACCGTTATGAACGACGGGCAGTCCAATTGTCCTCAATGCAAATGGGAAAATGCTCTTGTATCGGATGGAGCTTTTACAAAACATCTGGAACGACAGTCCGAACTCGAAATTCTATCAGAAAAGACGCGGGCTACAGATTTGGAACGACAAGCCGAATTGGATGGTCTTTCCAAATTGGCAAGGTCTACCGGTGATTGGAGTGGGCTGCCTTCGTCCGCTATCTCAGTGGCAGCTAAGGGTATTATCCTGACTACCGCTTACAGCGTGGCAAATCGTGAGATTGAACGAGAGATAGAAATTCTTAGCGCAGAGTGTGTTTATGGAATGAACATATTCCGCGATTTCTTCGCGGGAGTGAGGGACATTTTTGGGGGCAGAAGTGTCGCAACGCAGAAGGTTCTTCGTGATGCCCGAAAAACTTGTTTGACTGAATTGAAGCGCGAAGCCCTGATGGTTGGCGCGGACGCAGTAATTGCTGTGGATTTGGATTACAGCGAGTTAAGCGGTGGCGGAAAGAACGGGATGCTTCTTCTTGTCGCGACGGGAACAGCCGTCAAGCTCAAGACAATTGATAGCTGATGAAAGCCCTGTTTTTGGGCGCGGTATTGCTAGCCCTATCGCAAACTACGTTTGCCAACGCTCAAACCTTCCTAACCGGGACACCTACACTTACCGATGGGGACACCATCGTTATCGAAGGAACTTCGATAAGGCTGGCTGGAATTGACGCGGTAGAAGGTAGGCAGAAATGCCAAAGCAAGAGTGGTTCTGAATACCGTTGCGGGGACGCCTCTACAGAAGCCCTGAGAGCCTTGATAGGAAATGCTGAGGTAACTTGCCTTGATATCGGTCAACGCTCCTACAATCGCGTTGTAGGACGCTGTTTTGTCGGTCCGTTGGATTTGCACTATGCAATGGTTCGCCAAGGATGGGCTTTAGCTGACCCCAAATACGGGCGGGAGTTTGAGCCGTGGTCAGAGTTGGCTAAACTTGAGAAAGTTGGTTTATGGGATGGTTCGTTTACCTACCCTTGGAACTGGCGACGGGGGGAACGGGACTATGACCATAGGAACTAATTCAGACCCATTGGTTTCGAGCCTCACTCCCCAAAATTTTCCATACCGCTCCGCACGCTAGAACTAGAGTGTGGGGAAGGTGGGGAGATTACGAGCCTAACGGTGCAAGTCTAAGAGGGCTAATTATGTTAATTCAATATGGCAAATGGTTAATATTTCCCGCTTTATTAGCAGCCCTATTAGTAGGTGGATTTGCTGCGTTAAACCGTGAAATACCCCCAAGTAAATCTGAATTAAGGGAACTGGAAGAAATTAGTAAAGGAAGAATAACTCCTTTACAATCGGTAACATGTAATTACTATTTCGATACTGTTCAGAGAAAAATAGACATGGTTGTTTATATAAGGCCTATAGACAATAAGGTTTTTATCCATACGCAATACTACGATAAAAACTCTGATAGATATATATCGTCTGTCGTTGATTTAGATGTTGGGGAAGAAAATAATGTTGTTTACTGGAACCAAAACGAAATAAATATACACAATGTGAGAGGGAGAGTAATAGAAATAAAATCAGGATGGCGCATAAATACTATAGATGCTAAACCAGATACAGCATATGTAAACTATAGCACACCCGATAAATATGGACTATACCCAGTAAAGCCGGATAATTTTATTGTAGACGTTAGTCGGTTAATTAGCGTAGACGGAATAGTTAATGAGCGTAAAAAAGGAAAAGGTTTTTCAGAATACGAATGCGCGCCTAACTATGAAGGCTATAGGTATATATATGATATACCGACGAGCAAATAATGATTTTTGAAATATCTATTTCACTGTGGATAATACTAAAAAAACCATAAAGTTTTTCCGGAAGTTCCCGCAGTTTTAATGCCAGAAACGAAGTCCTGTTAACCGGCCTACTACTATCAGATATGAATAAGCATCACTAATAAGTGGTGCTTTTTTATTGACTATATATAAGTCAATAGACTTATTAAACTACGTTTAATGGACTATTTACAATCCTAATAATAACTGCAATGTCAAGATTGAATGATAACTATAATAATGGGATATTAGTTATAGGAAATAAGGAAGATATAACTAGCTACCTTCCTATAACTACCGTTCGTTAATTAAAAGAGGGCTTTGGTTTTAGCCATGCAAGATACGCAACGCAAAGCCTACGGATATATCCGAGTATCTACCTCAGGACAGGAACTTTCCCCTCAGGCACAAATAGCTTCTATTCGTGCCTACTGCCAAGGCAACGGTTTGGAACTGGTTGAGGTCTATCAGGACATAGGGGTTAGCGGTGCTGTTCCACTGGAAGACCGGGAACAGGGCAAGAAGCTACTGGAAGCCGCCTTAAGTAGTAATTCGACGATTGTATCTTACAGCCTCTCACGGCTCTTTAGAGACATTGCAGACGGTAGCAACTGGATACGCCAATTCGACAAGGTAGGGGTATCCCTATGCCTTGTGAACGTAAGTGGAAATTCGATTGATACGGGTTCTGCAACAGGAAGAATGTTTATCAATCTTCTGTTGGCTGTTGATATGATGGAACGGGAGATAGTAGGGGAACGGACTAAGGAAGCCTTAGCCGTTAAGAAAGCCTCAGGGCGCGTCTATGGTCCTATCCCATTGGGATGGGATAAGGGGGCAGACGGGGAGTTAGTAGCTAACCCGTCTGAGCAAGTAGTTATTCGACGTATGAAGGCGATGAAGTCCGAAGGGGTTAGCTTTAATCGGATAGCTAACACTCTTAACGGTGAAGGTCTAAGAGGTAAGAAGGGCGGTAAGTTCCAAGCGGTATCAATTCAGAAAATTTTGGGAAATAGTATTCTGAATTTCAGTGATTTAGGTGGGATATGAAATTTTTAGTAATAGCTATTACAGTACTTTTCGCTACAGGTGCTTCGGCATATGACGCACCTTTTGGTCTAACGTGGGGTCTTTCAAAAGACGGATTAAATAGGATAGTAGAGGGACTATCGGAACATTCAGATAATAATGGTATAAAAACGGTTGTTTTTGAAAGTTCTCCAATTGATCCATCAGAAACATATCAATATATAGGATTGATAGATAAAGAATTAGGCCCTTTTAAGGTAATTTGGATTGGAAAAAGTATAGAGGGTGATTTATATGGTTCAGAGGGGAAGGAGGCGTTTGAAAAATTTCAGTCTATTATAAAGAGTAACTACGAATTATCTGAAGAATTTGAATTCACTAAAACTGGTTTGAAACTCTATGAAGAAGCATTGAAACTCTATGAAGAAGCAGATGAATTTTATCAATGTCTCGCTTACGATGGGTGCGGGAAATATGTTTCTGTTTATCAAATAACTGGGGGTGGGGCTATTTCGATTGAACTACAAGGAAATGGCCGTGGAGCAGGGTCTTTTAAATTGCAGTATGAGGCCCCAATTTTTAGCGAAGTAATGAAAAAGTCAAAAGAAAAGGTAAATAGTAAAAACAAGAATGCATTTTAGTTCGTTTTTTTATTTGGGAAATACAGCCACTAAAAAATGTAACTAATCGTTGATGAAAAAAATTGCTGCGCCTCCGTTTAGGATGGGACAGCTGAGGGTCAAAAGGGGGGCTGCCTCACGCTCAAACCGTTGCCCTCTTACCGATCATATTCCCGGCCTTCATTCGCGATCGAATTAAGCGTTTTGCTGTATGGAAGACGAAGGTAGATATCGGATGCTTCGGCAACGCGGCCTAGAATTATCCCGCGACAAAACAGGCTAACCCCATCGTTGATGCGCTCACACATAGCATCCGCGCTATCAATGAATTTGGTGTTTGTCAGTCGAGATATTACGAGTGTTCGTCCTTCGGGGACGGCCCCAATCGGCGGTACAACGAATATCGTTACCTGTGTCGAAATCAACAACAAGACAATGGCGATTATCACCGCCGCGATACCTATTCGCTTCCCTTTAGTCATTTTAGCGGAACTCCCGTTCAAGGGCTTCTTGCATACAGATTAGGTCTTTCACGCGACCATCTCGTTCGTAAGCAGTCTGATAGTGCTGAGCGGATAGAGAGCACGAGTACGGCACACTCCCATTCATTTCTCGCTCCATAGCCTTCTGCATACAGACAAGGTCTTTGACCTGCCCACTACTCTCGTAGCGAGACTGATAAGAGTTGGCTGTATCCAGACAACCGCCGTATTGGGATTGTGCTGCTGTATCGGTCGCAGAAAAACCCAAAAGCAAGAATGCCAATAGCGAGCCTACAGCGCCAAATGCAAGATATGTTCGCCTAGCCCTCATTGGCTGCTAACTCCCTTTGGCAATGCGGGCAAACTTTGGCTTCTGACTTAATCAACTCAGCGCAATAGGGACAGGGGATGCGACCTTGAGCGATAGCCCGTTTTTCTTCGCCTTTTGGTGTTCGCCCAATCAGCAAAATATGAACCAGAGCTATGGGCCATATGAGTAACCCATAGATGAACCAGCCAAAACCACTCCTACCCTTCGAGCGGGCAATGAGCGCGACTATTACGCCCAAGACTAACCAAAAAATCAAAAGTTCCATATGTGCCCCCCAGCCCTTGTCCGATGGTCCATTGTTAGCAAATCACCGCAAAAGAGAAAGCGCAACATGGCAACTGCCGGGTTTTTCATTTTCAATTGTCTATTGCGCCTAGCGTGTGCGACCATTTTTCCAGCGAAATGGGGGACTGAATTTGAATGAGCCGCTAGTCAAGCACGGTATTGAGATAAGAAACGGCACTATCAGTTGTCCGGAATGTCGCTCGGCACTAATGGCGGCTCAGCCCACATGCCCCCGTTGCGATTGGGTAAACATTCTGGCTTCTGAAGACGCGCTAGAAAGAAGACGAGCGCGCGAAGTTGAACTGGAAGAACTTATTCAGAAGGCCAAGGCCAATGGAGATTGGACCGAGCTCCCTCCGGACGCTATTTCCAAAGCCGCTGCAAGCATCATTCTTACAACAGCGATTGGCGTTGCTAATCGTGAAGTCGAGCGTGAGATAGAAATTCTGAGCGCCGAGTGTGCGTATGGAATGAACCTGTTTCGCGATGTATTCGCCGCAGTAAGGGACATTGTAGGAGGCAGGAGTGTCGCTACCCAAAAAGTACTCCGCGACGCTCGAAAAACCTGCTTAGCCGAGTTAAAACGTGAAGCTTTGATGGTTGGGGCGGACGCGGTGATAGCTGTTGATTTGGACTACAGCGAGTTCAGCGGTGGGCAGAAGGGTGGAATGTTGTTTTTGGTGGCTTCTGGAACTGCAGTAAAGCTCAAATAAATATGTAACTGATGGGATGGGTGTTTTGTGTGCGGACCTTTTTTTCAGATTTGAGAAATGAGTTTTCGAAGGAGAGTTGATATGAACTGGAAGTATCTTGTTCTTGCGGCATTGGTTGTGATCCCAATCAATGCTTGGGCAGAGGAATTATCTGTTGAAACAGAAGCTTACTTGTCTTGCCCTGATAAAAGCCCTTTTGGTGAGGGTGATATAGAGTGGCAATTCGGAGTGTTTAGAAATAGATCAACAGGTGAAATATACTTTACGAGAACACTGTTAGATGACCTGACAAAAAAAATAGTCAAAAATCAGGAAGATGTTATTGCAAGACTAAGATTTTTTGTCGCTGAAGATATTGGTGATGATACCTTTGTTGCATGGGATAGAGTGATGTCTACCGGACTTAAAACGGGTAATGAATTCAGTTTTGAGAAAAGAGAAATGAAAAGAGTTTTATATCATCCCGAAAAAGGCGAAAAGAAAATAGAATATGTTTGTACGGAGTTGATAAATTTTCCTAAAAAATTGAACGATTTAAATAATTCAATAATTAATATTAATAAGAACTAGAAAATAAGAAAATTATTAATATTTTATTAGCTATTTCTTCTGTGCACCCTCAAACCTTCATAACCGGCACACCTAAACTTACCGATAAGGCTGGCTGGAATTTGTGAAGGGGGAAACGAGACTATAACCATCCGAACTAGTGCCTTTATATCCGCATTGATGCTAACGACGGCGGGTGCGAGTGCATTCGCTCAAGGTAACATTGCTACGCACCAATGTGCGAAGGGCCAAACCGCGAATGATTATCCCAACTGGGAGTTCATCGCGAACAACCCGGTAAGGATTTCTGACGATTACGCAATAGACCGAAACCCAAGCGCGACCTTCATTCTCGGTCAAGCTAGTCCGGTTTTGCAATTTGGTGGCCAGTATGCCGGTCAGTATCTTGTAATGGTAAAAGCAGAGGCACCAAGCGGAACCGCTTTTGCGATGCTCAAACCAAACTTTGATTTTTAGGCTTGCTGACTTCTGAGATGTGGGGTCAAATTTTCGGGGCGTTTTTGGCCAACGAAATGGGCAAAAACGAAGGCAAAAAGTGGTTTTGAGGGCAGGGTTATCTCGAATAATAATTTAAAACCAATAACTTATAGGTTCACCTCATTATTCTCTCTTAATCAGCGGGTCCACGGTTCGAGTCCGTGTGCACCCACCAAATATTCAGGGTTGGCGAGAAATCGCTGGCCCTTTGTCTTTTCGGGATCGTGGGGTGTCACCGAACTGTCATCCACCATGGAGTTGTCGCATTGGTAGACCCGTTGGACCCGACCCCCAATCTGGACAAGACGATATCCGGGCCTGCGGACAGCGAGAAGTTGCTGTCCCCGGAAACCGTATCCCACAAGCCACGTATCCTGCTGCTCCACGGTTCGTTGCGGGCACGTTCCTTCAGCCGGCTCGTCAATCAGGAAGCTGCGCGTATTCTCGAGCATCTGGGGGCGGAAACCCGGATGTTCGACCCGACCGGCCTGCCGCTGCCCGACGACGCCGAGGAAAACCATCCCAAGGTTGAGGAATTGCGCGGTCTGGTGATCTGGAGCGAGGGCATGGTCTGGTGCTCGCCCGAACGCCACGGTGCGATGACCGGCATCATGAAGGCGCAGATCGACTGGATTCCCCTGACATTGGGTGCGGTGCGCCCGACCCAGGGCAAGACACTGGCCGTGATGCAGGTCAGCGGCGGGTCCCAGAGCTTCAATGCGGTCAACCAGTTGCGTATTCTGGGACGCTGGATGCGGCTGATCACCATTCCCAACCAGTCGTCGGTCGCCAAGGCATTCCTCGAATTCGATGACGACGACCGTATGAAGCCGTCGGCCTATTACGACCGGATCGTCGATGTGATGGAGGAGCTTGTGAAATTCACGCTTCTGACCCGTGATCGGGCCGATTATCTGGTTGACCGCTACAGCGAGCGGAAGGAAAGCGCGGCTGAGCTGTCACAGCGCGTCAACCAGCGGTCCATCTAGCCCGTAGAATCCCGGTTTTCCGGACCCGCATGGGAAAATTCGGAATTTCGCCTGATCGCCCCTTGTGTAGCGCAAAATCAGGCGTATCTATGCGCAACGCAGTCTTGCGTACTCCACGCGTTCTGGCGTGATGGCTCTCTTTGGAAAGACACCCGGTTGAAACATTCATCTGCGGACAAACCCGCAAAGTTCGGCGCTATTCTTGGCGTTGCGAGCGGCGGCGTGCCTGTTTACAGCTCCGACTACGACACCGCAGACAGGATCGAACTGCCCACGCGCCAGTCCTTCCAGAGCCATGTGGACGGGGTCTATATGGGGCACAAATGGCAATGTGTCGAACTGGCCCGGCGCTGGATGTACGTCAATCGGGGTTATGTCTTCGATGATATCGCCATGGCCTATGACATCTTCCGTCTGCGTGGCGTGCGGGTGATCGCCGATGAGTCTCAACTGCCGCTGCAGTCCTTCCGCAACGGTGCCAAACGCCCCCCGGAGCCGGGTGCCCTGATGATCTGGAAGGAGGGCGGCGAGTTCGATGTGACCGGCCATGTTGCGGTTGTCAGTGAAGTCTTGCCGGACCGGGTCCGCATCATCGAACAGAATGTTCACGACACGGTCTGGGGCGAAGGTCAGAACTGGTCGCGCGAATTGCCGATGCATCAGGATTCCGATGGCGGGTTCCACGTGTCCTGTACCTATCCGGATTCCGATTTGCTCGGCTGGGTCATTCAGACCGATGATCCGACCCATGCCGAAGATGTTCTCGAAGATGATCCTCGGCTGTTTGTGCCGCAGCTGCGCACTGTCGAGGATTGCGGGCAGGCTGAGATCGACTGGCTCGACAAAGCCGACGACAAACAGGCTGCTTATATCGAACTCAACAAGGGTTGCCGGCTTGCGACCCATGATGAGCATCTGTTCCAGTATTTCTGCATCAGCGAAACGGCCTTGCGGGAGTTGCGGCGGGCCACCAACGAATTGCACCGGATGTTCCTGCACGCCACCAATTACGTGCTCGAGCATGAGGAATTGTTGCACCGGTTCAACCTGCCGCCCGTGCTCTGGCCGCGTATCCGCCAGTCGTGGAGCAACCGGCGCGGCGGCATGATCACCGGGCGTTTCGACTTCGCCCTCAACGAAGGCGGGGTCAAGGCCTATGAGTACAATGCGGATTCCGCGTCCTGTCACATGGAATGCGGTTACGTGCAGGGCCGCTGGGGTCAGCATTTCGGCTGTACCGCGGGCGATGATGCTGGCGAAGACCTGCACGAACAGCTGGTCGAGGCCTGGAAGCAGAGCGGTGTCGATGATGTGCTGCACATCCTGCAGGACCGCGATCTGGAAGAGACCTATCACGCGCTTTACATGAAATCGGCTGCCGAAGCGGCGGGCATCCCCTGCAAGGTCGTGCGCGGCGTGTCCAGCCTGCAATGGGATGAGGACGCCTGGGTGTGCGATGCCGATGGCGTACGCATCAAGTGGGTCTGGAAGACCTGGGCATGGGAAACCGCCCTCGACCAGATTCGCCACGAGCTCACCGATGACGCCGAGGAACTTCGTCTGAACCACAAGGTCGACCATCGCGCCCACAGGCCGCGACTGGTCGATGTACTGTTGCGTGAAGAGGTTATGGTGTTCGAGCCGCTCTGGACGCTGGTGACCAGCAACAAGGCGATCCTGCCCGTCGTGCAGTCGATTTTCCCCTCAAGCCGGTTCCTGCTCAATTCAAGCTATGAACTGACGGATGAATTGCGCCGGACCGGCTATGTGGCCAAGCCGATTGTCGGGCGATGGGGCTCGAACATCTCGATCGTGAACCGCAACGAGGATGTTGTTGCCGAAACCGCCGGCCAGTTCGAGGCTCAGGACCAGATCTTTCAGGAACTCTTCCGGTTGCCGGTCATCGACGGGCACAATGTCCAGATCGGAACTTTTTCGGTGAACGGGACCTATGGCGGGGCCTGCGTGCGGGTCGATGAATCCATGATCATCGGCGGCGGCAGTGATCTGCTGCCACTGCGCGTGGTCTCCGACGAAGAGTTTCTCGCCTATGCGGACACGGAAACCGCCTAGAACAGCGCCGTTCCTTCTTGCAGCCGCCCCGTTTACGCCGCCTGTTGACCCTGTTTGGCTTCAAGATAGGAGACCAGCACATCGAGGAGTTCGGGCAGCGCCAGCGGTGTCGCCTTCGCGCCGCCGCGTGCGTAAATGGCATTTGCGTGGGCAAGATCGGTGCCCAGCCGCTTTGCCAGGCGGGGGATGGATTCACGGCAGTGTTCGATTGTGGGAAGGCAAAGGATCTGCCGCTCGGGTGACAGGAGGTCATTGGCCCCCGTGAGCGCGTGCCAGCTGTTTGCGACCTTGCGTCGGGCCACCACCTTGTTGGCGGCGCGCTCGTCACGGCCAATGACGAAGCTGCGATGGGTCAGGCCGGGCGCGACCCAGGAGACGATATCAGTGTACTGATCGCCGATCCGGTTGACGACATGGGCCAGCGTCTGGGCCATCACATTGTGCATCAGCACATAGCTGCAACGTTCCTCATCACCCCATTTCCAGCGTGTCGATGATTGCCGGACAGCAGTGGAATCCTCGCGCCATGGCGAAACGGCATTTCCGCGATTTTCGAATAGACCGGGATCGTCATAGGCGACGGCGGGCGATTGTTTGCCATTGAATTCGGCGATGTGCTCATAGGGAACCACGGCCATCGGCTCGGATATCACCATGCGGTGAATCACCGTGCCCTGGGCATTGGCGAGCGGCGAGAGGTTGAGCACTTCGGGCGAAAACCCGGCGGTCAGGCGCGCCTGCAATTCCTGCGGGAGGTAAAGCCGCTTGGTCGGCGCGAACCCGCTGTCGAGCAGGCGCTGGTTGATCGCTTGATGCTCGGTCGAGAACGGATAGGGCTTGGTCCGGGTGCACGGCATGAACAGCAACACCCGGCGCTGGGCCTTGGGAAGTTTAGGCGTGTAGTCGTTCTTTACGAAGTCCAGCCATTCCGCGATGCGCGGATGGTTGAGGGAGTCCATGTTGTCCTGCGGGCTGTAGAGGCAAAGGTCGGGATCAACGGCAAAGGGAGTCTCGATCTTCTTTGCGGAATCGAGAATGCGGGCCTGGCGGTCTTCGATCGGGATCATCTGGCGTCCTGCTTGTCCTGACGGGTCGACACCCGACGAACCGGGCGGCGTTCATCGTCATACTTCGCAAGTCGTGTGCCAGATGTTCGTGGCTGTTTGTGGTCGATTCACGGGCGTCGGCGGTTTTGCCTGCCCAATGCCTGACCATGCGATAGACAGAATTGCCCAACCCGTGTGCAGCGCACGTCCCGATGCCCCATCTGCGCAGATCAGCTGAGCGGGATGTCGTTTTCGGTCTTTGAGGACTGATAGGTTCGCGACAATTCATCATAGGCAGCCCGAATGCGCGAAATCTGCGCCTCACGCGCAATGCGGCCGTCATCATCGATGCCGGCAGACAGGGCAATCAGGTCGTGACAGGCCCAGAAGGCGTTTTCACGGGCGTAGTTGCCGTCCGCAACCTTGAAGACCTCCTGCAGGATTTTCAGATCGTGGGGAATGTTGAATGCATCGCGCGTGTCTTCGTAGCCGAAGAAATAGTAGAAATTGTCGAAACCGGCCCAGGTGATGGCCGAGAGGCAGAGGGAACACGGCTCATGGGTGGACACAAACACGCAGTCCGCCGTCGCCGGGCGATCATGCGCGGGTAAGGCGTAATACGCATTCAGGGTTGAGATTTCGCCATGATGGAGCGGGTTCTCGATTTCACCATTTGTGCCGGCGACCACAAGTGAAAGATCTGACTTGCGCAGGATTGCCGCCCCGAACACCTTGTTGCCCGCTCCAACCCCGGAACGGGTCATCGGCAGGATATCATCTTCGATGACGTCGAGGCAGCGCTGGCAGATATGGACGTTGGTCATGGTCTGTTCCGTATGGCTGAAGTTCAGGGTATCGGTGTTTGCTGCTGACCGGCAAAGGAGACGGCACCCCGACAGCCTGCGCTACAATATATTCGCGCAATTCGTTGCATGACGCACGGCCGTTCTCGTGGTTTGCTGTTGTGGCTATTCCGGGATGCTCATGATTCACTTCGCCCCCAATCTCTATCATCTTTTTCTCGAACTCCCGGTTCGCGACCGGTTCGCCGCCGCTGCGAAGATCGGCTGCACGGCCGTGGAATGGCATTTCCCCTATGAATTGCCAAAGGATGAGTTGAAGTCCCTGCTGGCAGACCACGGGCTTGAGTTCACCTATTGCGTGGTACCCGCCGACTGGGCAGGCGGCACCATGGGGCTGGGGGCGCAGCCCGGGCGGCAGGACGAGTTCCGCCGGGCCGCCGATCAGGCGCTGGAGTACATCCACCATTGCGACTTCTACTCGATCAATGTGGGTGCGGGTCCCATCCCGGAAGGCGAAACCCGCGACCGTTGCGTCGAGATCTATGTCGAGAACCTGACCTATATCGCGGATGCGGCCGGAGACCACCGCTGCAAGTTCCTGCTGGAACCGGTCACGGCCCGCCGCATTCCGAACTGGGCAATGCAGACCATGGCGCAGGCACGTGAGATCGTGACCGCCGTCGACAGGCCCAATGTGGGACTGGTCTATGACACGTTTCACATGCGCTACGAAGAAACCGGTACGCTCTCTGATGTCATGGACGAATTCTGGCCGCTGATCGGTTATGTGCAGATCGGCAATCCGCCGGGACGTCACGAACCGGGAAAGGGAGAACTCGATCTGCTCTGGATTGTGCGTCGTGCGATGGAAAAAGGCTATCAGGGCGCCATCGGCATGGAGCTGGATCCATCCATGGACAGCTGGACGAGCCTGCTCTGGATGAATGATCTCGGCTATAGCGTGGATCCCGACAACCGCTTGTAGTGGCAGGCCACGACTTGGTCTGGTTGGTCGATGATGGCCCCGGAAGTGCTGCGGTGGAAGATGAAGCTCGCCGGTTCTGCGCGCTTTTGAGCATTTGGGCAGGGACGGCTCAGCCGAGGAGCAGGGACGGCTCAGCCGAGGATAAGTCGTACGATAAATGTCGTGTCAGGCACTTTCGCTCAGCCGCCTTTTTCCACTATTCTACAATTTGTGATACGGCCTGACCGCACGAATGTGGCGAGCCTTTACTTAAAGGCTGCGTGCGCAGCCGACATAACCTTGCGTTCCGGGAGAGCACGAATGGCTAAGAAGAAGACCGCGTATATGGACGATCAGGCACGGACCGATGTGCGTGATGGCATGCAGATCGACTGGGATGTGCCGATCACGATGGATGACGGCATCGTGCTGCGCTGCGACGTGTACCGGCCGATCAAGAACGGGAAATACCCGGTCATCATGACCTATGGCCCCTACGGCAAATTGCTGCATTTCGATGACGCCTATCACGATCAGTACGAACGCATGCTCGAGGACTTTCCCGAGATTGCGGCAGGAACGAGCGAGAAATACCAGAACTGGGAAGTCGTGGATCCCGAGCGCTGGGTTCCCGATGATTACGTCTGTATCCGTGTGGATGGGCGCGGCACCGGCCGTTCGCCGGGCATCATTGATATCTGGTCCCTGCGCGAAGCGCAGGATCTGGCGATCTGTGTGGACTGGGCCGGTGTGCAATCCTGGTCGAACGGCAAGGTCGGCCTGAACGGCATTTCCTATTACGCCGAGAACCAGTGGCAGTGCGCGGCACTTCAGCCCAAGCATCTCGCGGCGATCTGCCCGTGGGAAGGTGCGGCCGATTTCTATCGCGACATGGCCCATCACGGCGGGATCATGTGCAACGGCTTCGTCAAGGACTGGTCGGAAGCGCAGGTCTATTCCGTCCAGCACGGCAAGGGCACAAACGGCCCGCGCTCGCGCCTGAACGGTGAATGGGTGGCCGGCCCGGTCACGCTGACCGAGGAAGAACTCGGTGCCAACCGCAACAACTTCTACGAGGATTGCCTCGCCCGGAAGCTGGACACCGATGAATACTGGCAGTCACGCATGCCGGATTGGTCGAAGGTCAAGGTTCCCATGCTCTCGACCGCCAACTGGGGCGGGCAGGGCCTGCATCCGCGCGGCAACTTTGAGGGCTTCGTGCAGTCGGCCTCGAAGGAAAAATGGCTTGAGGTGCATGGCATCGAGCACTGGACGCATTTCTACACCGATTACGGGATGGACCTGCAGAAGCGCTTCTTCGATTACTATCTGAAGGGTAAGAAGAACGGCTGGGACAAGCAGCCCAAGGTCCAGCTGCAGGTGCGCCATCCCGGCGAAAAATTCGTCGAGCGGCATGAGAACGAATGGCCTCTCAAGCGGACCGAGTGGACCAAGTTCTATCTCAATCCGCAGGACAACAGCCTGTCGACCACCCCCCAGAAGCAAAAAGGTGAAGTGACCTATGGCGGGTTCTCGGACGGTGTGACCTTCATGACGCCGCCCTTGGCAGAAGACATGGAGATCACAGGCCCGATCGCATCCAAGCTGTTCGTGTCATCGGAAACCGAGGATGCCGATCTGTTCCTCGTGGTGCGCGTCTTCGGGCCCGACATGAAGGAGGTGACCTTCCAGGGTGCGCTCGATCCGCATACACCGATTGCCCAGGGCTGGCTGCGGGCCTCTCATCGCAAGCTCGATACCAAGAAGAGCCTGCCGTACCGGCCCTATCACACCCATGACGAAGAACAGCCGCTTGCGGCGGGCAAGGCCTATGAAGTGGATGTCGAGGTCTGGCCGACCTGCATCCACGTGCCCAAGGGGTACCGGGTGGCACTTTCAGTGCGCGGGCGCGACTATGTCTATCCGGGCGATTCCAATGTGCAGCTTGGTGAATATGCCAACTGGACGGGCTGCGCGATCTTCCGCCACGACGATCCGCGGGACCGGCCCGCGCATATCTTCGGCGGCGATGTCACATTGCACACCGGCCCCAAGGAACAGGCCTATGTGATGCTGCCGGTGATCCCCCAGAAAAAGGGACGCGGCAAGAAGTAGCGAAACGACAACGGGCGGCTCGGAGATACGAGCCGCCCGAATTGTTCCTGAGGGCGTAACAAACAATCAAACAAGGCCCAACCCGGGGAGGAGACCACCATGGACGACATCAAATATACCGGCGACCCGCTGTTCAAAAGCGAGGTCCGTGAAGGCATGCGTGTTGACTGGGATGTGCCCATCGAAATGGATGATGGTCTCGTCCTGCGCGCCAATGTCTACCGACCTGACGATGACGGTCAGTATCCGGTGATCATGTCCTACGGCCCCTATGGCAAGGACCTGCATTTCGAGGAGCTTTACAAGACCTGCTGGGACCTGATGTGTCAGAATCATCCCGACGTGCCTGCTGGATCGACCAATATCCACCAGGCCTGGGAGGTCGCCGATCCCGAGAAATGGGTGCCGCGCGGCTATGCGCTGGTCCGTGTCGATTCCCGTGGCGCCGGCCGCTCGCCCGGCTATCTGGAGCATTTCAACTCCCGCGAGACGCAGGACTTTCATGATTGTATCGAGTGGGGCGGGGTCCAGCCCTGGTCGAATGGCAAGGTCGGGCTGTCGGGAATTTCCTACTACGCGATCAACCAGTGGCAGGTGGCCGCCCTGCAGCCCAAGCATCTGGCCGCGATCTGTCCGTGGGAAGGTTCGACGGATTACTACCGTGAGGGCAGCTATCACGGCGGCATCTACTCGTCTTTTGCGCGCAATTGGTACGACATGCAGATCATGAAGCTGCAGCATGGCTATGGTGATCGCGGCTTCCGTTCGCGCGCCAACGGCGAATGGGCTGCCGGTCCCGAGACCCTGCCGGATGGGGAGCTGGCCGCCAATCGGTTCGATCTGCACGGCTCGATGCGCGCGCATCCGCTGGATGACGAATTCTATGCCGACCGCGCCGTCGATTATTCGAAGATCGAGGTGCCGATCCTCAGTTGCGCCAACTGGGGTGGCGCACCGTTGCATCCGCGCGGCAATTTCAACGGTTTCATGCGGTCGGCATCGAAAGACAAATGGCTCGAAGTGCATGGCCTCGAGCATTGGTCGCTCTACTACACGGATTACGGCAATGATCTGCAGTGGCGGTTCTTCGACTGCTTCCTCAAGGGTGAGGAGTCCGGCTGGAAAGATCAGCCGCGGGTGCTGCTGAATGTGCGCCATCCGGGTGAAAAATTCGTGCCGCGCGCCGAAGAGGACTGGCCGCTGCCGCGTGCCGAATGGACGAAATACCATCTGGAGCCTGCGGGTCAGCTGCTTTCGGAAAAGCCGACCAGCAAACCGGCGGCGATCACCTATGACGCCATGGGTGACGGGCTGACATTCCTGTCAAACCCGATGGCCGAAGACACCGAAATCTGTGGCCCCATGGCGATCAAGCTGAACGTGTCATCGGACACCAGGGATGCCGATCTGTTCGTGATCCTGCGTGTCTTCCAATCGGACATGAAGGAAATCACGTTCCGGGGCGCGCTTGATCCGCACACGCCTGTCGCATCGGGCTGGCTGCGGGCTTCGCACCGCAAACTGGACGAGAAGCTTTCAACTGAAGCGGCGCCCTACCACACCCATGACGAGGTGCAGCCGCTCACCCCCGGCGAGATCTATGAACTCGATATCGAGATTCATGCCACCGGGATCGTCGTACCGAAGGGCTATCGTGTCGGGTTGTCGATCAAGGGTTGTGACTATGTCTTTACCGGGGAAGCGAATGCGGGCCTGTCCAACATGAAGAACGTCTTCACCGGTGTGGGGCCATTCCTGCATGACGATCCCGATGATCGCCCGCCTGAGGTCTTCGACAACAAAGTCACGGTGCATCTCGGCGGCGACAACGCCGGTTATGTGCTGCTGCCGATCATCCCGGCCAAGTAGGGTGGCAATGACCAAAGATAGCCAGTACCGGATGGAGATTCGCGACGGCATGCGGATCGAGTGGGATGTGCCGATCGAAATGGATGATGGGAACGTCCTGCGCGCCGATATCTTCCGCCCGAAAACGAAGGGCGAGTTCCCGGTCATCCTGAGCCATGGACCCTATGCCAAGGGGCTGTCGTTTCAGAAAGGCTACGAAACGGCCTGGAACATCATGGTCGAGAAGTTTCCCGAAGTGGCGCAAGGCACGACCAACAAATACGCCAATTGGGAGGTGGTCGACCCGGAAAAATGGGTGCCCGACGGCTATGTTGTGATCCGGGTGGATTCACGTGGCTCGGGTCGTTCACCGGGTGTGGTAGATGTGCGTTCGCCGCGCGAGACCAGGGATTTCTACAACTGCATTGAATGGGCAGGGGTTCAGCCCTGGTCGAACGGGAAGGTGGGCCTGAACGGGATATCCTACTACGCCATCAACCAGTGGCATGTGGCTCGTCTGAAGCCGCCGCATCTGAGTGCGATGTGTGTCTGGGAAGGGGCCGGGGACTACTATCGGGATTCCAACTATCACGGCGGCATCCTCTCGACCTTCGTGCCAAACTGGTATGACAAGCAGGTGGAATCCGTCCAGCACGGACTGGGTGATAACGGCCCGCGTTCGGTCGTGCATGGTGATCTGGTCTGTGGGCCGCCGACCTATTCACGCGCGCAGCTCAAAAAGAATCGCACGGACCTGCCCGGCGAACTGCGCAAACGCAAACTGGATGATGCGTGGTATCGGGGGCGTTCGGCCGACTGGACACAGGTCGATGTTCCGTTCCTGTCAGCCGGCAACTGGGGCGGGCAGGGCCTGCACCCGCGCGGCAATATAGACGGGTTTGTGAATGCCGCTTCTGATCAGAAATGGCTGGAAATGCATGGACGCGAACACTGGACGGAGTTCTATACCGATTACGGCCTCGATCTTCAGAAGCGGTTTTTCGGCCACTTCCTCAAAGGTGAAGATACCGGCTGGAAGAAGCAGCCCAGGGTCCAGCTGAACATCCGGCATCCGGGCGAAGTATTTGTGCCCCGCGCTGAGGCGGAATGGCCCCTCAAGCGCACGAAGTGGACCAAAGCCTATCTGGAGACCGCAACGGGTGCGCTGGCGCCAAGGCCCCCGGCAAAAACCCAGAAGAGCACCTATGCGGGGCTTGGCGATGGCGTGACATTCCTGATGCCTGCGCGTGAGGATGCGCTCGAAGTGACGGGGCCGCTGGCCGCGAAACTCTTTGTCTCTTCAGCGACGACGGATGCAGATTTGTTTCTGGTGGTCCGCCTGTTTGCACCCGATCTCAAGGAGGTGACCTTCCGGGGTGCGCTTGACCCGCACACGCCGATTGCGCAAGGCTGGCTGCGCGCCTCCCACCGCAAGCTGGACCGGAAGAAATCGAAACCTTGGCAGCCCTATCATAGTCATGATGAGGAGCAGCCTCTCAAGCCGGGACAGGTTCATGAACTGGATATCGAAATCTGGCCGACCTCGATTGTGGTTCCGGCGGGCTACCGCCTCGGCCTGACTGTGCGCGGGCGGGATTATGTCTATCCCGGCGGTTCGGGCGGCAAACTCTCGAACATGAAAAACGAGTTCACGGGCGTGGGTCCGTTCATTCACGATGGCCGCGATGCGCGTATCTATGGCGGCAACGTCACCATCCATTGCGGGCCGAAATATCCTTCGCATCTGTTGCTTCCGGTGATTCCACCAAAGCGCCGGGCTGCGAAAACAAAATAAAAAAACACCAAGGGAAACAACCATGACCACAATTCAGACACCCGGCGACAGCCAGATGACATCCAAGGTCAATGACGGGATGCGGATCGACTGGGATGTGCCGCTGACCATGGATGATGGCGTCGTGCTGCGGGCCGATATCTATCGCCCGGACGATGACGGCCAGTATCCCGTCATCATCAGCTACGGGCCCTATGCCAAGTGGCTCGCCTGGGAAGACGGCTACCCCTTCCAGTGGAAGCAGATGGTCGAGGATTATCCCGACTGTCTGGCCGGTTCGTCGAACCGCTACCAGAACTGGGAATTGGTCGATCCCGAAAAATGGGTGCCGAACGGTTACATCTGCATGCGTGTGGATTCCCGTGGTGCGGGCCGGTCGCAGGGCTATCTGGAGGTCTGGTCGCCGCGCGAGGCGCAGGATTTCCATGATTGCATCAACTGGGCGGGAACCCAGGGCTGGTCGAATGGCAAGGTCGGCACCAGCGGGATTTCGTATTTCGGCATGAACCAGTGGCAGGTGGCTTCCCTCCAGCCCAAACATCTGGCGGCGATGTGCGTCTGGGAAGGTGCGGCAGACTTCTATCGCGATCTGGGCCATCACGGCGGCATTGCCTGCCGTTTCCCTTCCGTCTGGTACAACAGCGCGGTGGTCCCGCGTCAGCACGGCAAGGGAGCCAATGGCCGCAAAAGCCGCCTCAACGGCGAATGGATTTCCGGCCCCGAAACCCTGACCGAAGAAGAGCTTGCGGCGAACCGCACGGATTACGGCAAGGATATTCTCGATCATCCGCTGGTCGATGATTACTGGAAGGCCCGGATGCCGGACTATTCGAAGATCAACGTGCCCTTGTTGTCATCGGGCAACTGGGGTGGCGTCGGCCTGCATCCGCGCGGTAACACGGAAGGCTATGTGAACGCGGCCAGCGAGCAGAAATGGCTCGAAATGCATGGTCTTGAGCATTTCACCCATTTCTACACCGACTACGGCATGGATTTGCAGCGCCGCTTCTTCGACCATTTCCTCAAAGGTGAGGACAATGGCTGGGACAAGCAGCCGCCCGTCCAGCTTCATGTCCGCCATCCCGATGAAGTGTTTGTCGAGCGGACCGAGGAAGCCTGGCCGATCCCGCGCACCAATTGGACCCCGATGTATCTGGACCCCGCTGGCAAGACCTTGTCGGATGCGCCCATGTCCGCGAACCAGTCAGTTACCTATGACGCGCTGGGCGATGGTCTGACATTTCTGGCGCCGCCGGTGGAAACGGAAACCGAGATCACCGGACCCGTCGCAGCGAAACTCTTCATTTCCTCGGAAACCGAAGATGCCGATCTGTTCCTGGTCCTGCGTGTGTTCAAGCCGGACATGAAAGAGGTCGTCTACAAGGGCTCGAACGATCCGCACACACCGGTCGGGATCGGCTGGCTGCGCGCGTCACATCGCAAACTTGATCCCGATCAGACGCTGCCTTATCGGCCCTATCACGCCCATGACGAGATCCAGCCCCTCACGCCGGGCGAGGTGTATGAACTCGACATCGAAATCTGGCCAACCTCGATTGTCCTGCCCGAAGGCTACCGGCTGGCGCTGAGTGTGCGCGGGCGTGACTATGTCTATCCGGGCTGGACGCCGGGTGACCCGATGATTGCCGGACGAATCCAGTATGGCGTTGGGCCTTTCAAACACGAGATGAAGGGCAATCGGCCACTGGAGACATTCGATGCTAAGGTGACGCTCCACACCGGGCCGGATCATCCCTCGCATGTCCTCCTGCCCGTGATCCCGGAGAAGTAGGCTCTCCCGCAAGAGGAATATTCATGACCGCTCGTCCCGCCGTGACCGTACTTCTCGGCGATCCGTCCTTGCCTGACGCGTCCAAGCCGGGAAATCGTTACAACCCGGAAGATCTGGACGCCATTGCCCGGATGAAATCGGCGCTTGAGGAAGAGGCGAGCTTCGATCTGGAATTTGTTGATCGTCACGACGGGCTCCCGGGGCGTTTCATGGCGAACCCGCCGGAATTCGTGATGAATCTGTGCGATGTCGGCTTTCGAAACATTTCGCGGCTTGAGTTGCATGTGGTCGCTCTTCTGGAAATGCTCGAAATTCCCTATAGCGGTAACAATCCGGCCGCGATCACGCTGTGCAATGACAAAGCCCTGATCCACGCTGCCGCGCGCGATGTCGGTGTGCCAGTTCCCGACCAGCGGTTCTGGGCGAGCGCGGATGCCGTCGATGATTTCGACCTGCCATATCCGGTGATCGTGAAGCCCAACCGCACCCATGGCAGTCTCGGGATCACCAAGGACGCCGTGGTCGAAAATGAAGCGGAAGCGAGGGCGTATCTGGACATGCTGACCGGGCTTTTGCCCGGGCATTCCGTGCTGCTGCAGGAATACCTGTCCGGTGCGGAATACAGCGTCGGGATCATCGGCAACACCGGGGGTGACTATCTGGTTCTGCCGCCGGTCGAGGTCGACTACAGCGGCCTGCCCGAAGGTCTGTCACCGATCCTCTCTTATGAATCAAAGACCATTCCGGATTCGCCCTACTGGACGGATATCCGGTACCACGAAGCCAATATCAGTGACGCGATGCGTGCCCGACTGTCGGGCCATGCCATTGCGATGTTCGAGCGGCTGGGCTGTCAGGACTATGCGCGCTGTGATTTTCGCACGGGCGCGGATGGGACGATCAAGCTGCTGGAAATGAACCCCAACCCGGCTTGGTCCCTCGATGGCAAGCTGGCGATGATGGCCGGGTTTGCCGGAATGCGTTACGGGGAATTGCTGGCCCGTATCATTCGTGTGGCGCGCCGCCGTAACGGTTTAGGTTAAACGTTACGCCAGATCCCGCGGAATCGTCAGGTCCCAGTTTCGCGAGAAAAACAGAGTGTCCCCCTCAAAGGCTTCGAGGTCGGCATTGAACAGGAAATTGTCCTTTGTGGACTGAAGCCGGTTGCGGACCTGCACCCGGATTTGCCAGTCGCCGCGCCGGAGCATGAAGTCCTGAACGATTTCCGCGCGCGCCGTCAGCGGGTCGCTTTCCCCGATACGGTAGCGACGTTCCATGCGCCGCCCGATATCCAGATCAATCGCATCGATACGGGCCAGCGAGGCACCGCCGATCTCTCCGCCGTCATTGCGCAGCGTGTGGACAAGCTCATTCGTTGTCAGATTGCGCCCGAGTTCCCGGATGTGGCGTAACGGGCGCAGTTTGACGCTCTCGTCCCCCGTCGCACGCTCGGGGGGCTCGAAAATCCGGAGTTCTTCGTCGCCGGCGCGGGTTGGCCGGACCGGGAGGGTGAGGGTGCTGTTGCCAGTCAAAAGGGACAGGTTGACAGGCTGGGGCGAGGGCCAGGCTATCGGCCAGTAGCTCGTGGAGACAGCAATGCGAATCTGGTGACCGGCGGGAAACCGGTGAGCAATATCGTTTAGCTGAACTTCGATCCTGTAGGTCTGTCCCGGCACCAGTGGTTCGGGATCGGCATGGCTGTCCCGGTGGGTGAGGTTGAGCAGTCCGTAACTGATCCGGGTGGAGGCCCCGTCGGGCGAGGTGTCGTTCAGCCGGACCGCGATCATGCCGACCGGCTGGTCGATAGCGAGTTCGAGCGTGACCCGCGGCGCACCGAGAATTTCCAGATCAGCGTCGAGTATTGCGCTGTCAAACACCAGAGAGCGCCCGTCATCCTGTCGCTGATCTGTCGGCATCTCGCCATCGGCACCGAAGGCGCACCATTCGCCGCCGGTCGAACCGGTCGTTTGCGGCGAGCTGATTGTCAGCGTGGCGGGTTCTTCCGGCGCGTCTTCAAGGCGACCCGTGTTCAAATGCCATTGCTGGTGTGTGATCCGGTCTGAAGGCCAGGTCTCTTCGGCAACCCATCTGCCCGGCGACACCAACTGGGTTGGAGACGGAGCCAGGTTTTCCTGCATCCAGACCCGGTATTGCGGTTCGTCCATCAGCCCCGTGTCGATGCCCTTGAGCCATTGATCCCACCAGCGAACGGCTTCCTGGAGGAAGCCGATCACCGGTCCTGGCTGGCCCTCATGCGGAAACATGTGGGACCACGGGCCCACCAGCCCCTTGGACGGCGCGGACAGATGTTCAAGCAAACGTGGGACGGCATTCGAATATCCGTCCGCCCAACCGCCAATGGCATAGACCGGGCATTCGATGGCCGCGAATTCCTCGCTGATCGATCCATGTGCCCAGTAGGCGTCACGGCGCTGGTGCTCCATCCAGCGGGCCGGGAAGGCCGTGGCGTGTTCCAGTCGTTCGCGCCACATATTGCGCCAGTTCTCGCCCACGATCTCCGGATCGGGCGGCAGGGCGTTGTAGGCCATCAGCACCGAGCCCCATTGCAGGTTCTCGTTGATCAGGCAGCCACCCATGTAATGGGCATCGTCGGCATATCTGTCATCGGCCGCGCACAGGGAAATGATCGCCTTGAGGGCCGGAGGACGCCGCGCTGCCACCTGCAATGCGTTGAACCCGCCCCAGGAGATACCGAACATGCCGACATTCCCGGAACACCAGGGCTGTTTCGCCAGCCAGGCGATGATCGCCTCGGCGTCCTCGTGCTCTTCGCGTGAATACTCGTCATGCATGACACCTTCGGAATCGCCTGATCCCCGCACATCGACGCGGATCCCGATATAGCCGTGCCCGGCGAGGTAGCGGTGCATGGGTTCGTCGCGCAGGCGCATCAGGTCCCGCTTGCGATAGGGGAGGTATTCCAGGATCGCCGGAACCGGGTTTTCATGTGCGTCAGACGGCATCCACATGCGCGCGGCCAGCCGGCAGCCATCGGGCATGGGAATCCAGACGTTCTCGATTTCCTCAATCGGGTGAGGCAGGTCTTCGACGATCTTTGCCACGATGCGGATCAGGCTTCAGTGTTCGGGCGCAGGCCAAGCGGATGGGTCGACCAGAACAGCAAGGCGAGCTGTTCGCGGATTTCCATGCCGAGCGACAGGTCTTCCGTGTTCACGATCGCCAACCGAAACCCGCCCGGCGGCATGGAATGGGCTTCTGGGGCCTTGTCCTCATGGAAGGTGATCTGGATGCTGCTGACACCCGCTCGCGCACGCAGCGCGTTGACGGCGTCTGCCGGAGGGTGGCGATACGGCACGCCATGGGCACCGAACAGCACGACCGAATATCCGTCGCGGCGGTCAGAATCGTCGAAATTCCAGTCCTTGGTCGCATAAAGTCCCACAAGGGCATCGACCCAGCCTTTCCCGTAGAGGTCGGGCCACTGGTCGCTGAACCGGAGATGTCCTTCGATGATACGGCCGCCGATGGTCTCGAAATTGGCCATGCCGGTGTAACCCTGCAGGTGGGTTGCCAGCCAGTCATCAAGATAGGATTCGAGTACGGGGCGATGTGCGCCTTCGACAGTCCAGTAGTCGAACACACCGTCGCCGAGGGACTTGCCGACCACGTGACGCCACCAGCGGGCATCCCCGTCGACAACGGCGACATCGGTGCTCACATGTTCGCCCTCGAACAATTCCGACCACATATGGCCGGGAAGCTGCCCATGCACATAATCGTCATGTGAGGCGAAGACCTGCGTGCCCGCGCCCATGCCGCGCATGTTGTAGATCGGCTTGGAGAAGACCGGATAGGCCGTTGGTTCGAACCCGTGCGGCGCACAGGTCACGCCCTGACTTTCGGTGATTGCAAGTTTGTTGTAGAGCCAGCGATGCGCGGGATAGGCCATATAGGCATCGCCGTCCTCGGTCGGGACCAGAATGTCATCCGGGCAGACGACACCTTCGAAGTATTGCTTGCGCCAGGGGTCGAACTCGGCGATGGGCATTTAACTTCCTTGCAGGATATGGGTTTAGTCGCGACGTATCATGCGCTGAAAACCTGTCGCATCAAAATGTGCAATCCGCAACTGTTATGCCCGTGTCGGATCGAACCGGTCTTCAAGCCCGGCCCAGCAATCCTGATAGTTCTGCTGTCGCAGGGGAGTTTCCATGGCAAACTTTGTAGGACGGATGACGTAGCGGGTCTCGAACATGAAGGCGAGGCTGTCCTCGATCTTCTCCGGCTTGAGGCTGGCGTTGCTCGCGGTTTCGAAGGTTGCGGCATCAGGGCCGTGGCCGGCCATGCAATTGTGCAGGCTGGCGCCGCCCGGATTGAAGCCTTCAGCCTTGGCGTCATAGGCGCCGGTGACCAGTCCCATGAACTCGTTCATGAAGTTCCTGTGGAACCAGGGTGGGCGAAACGAGTGTTCGGCAACCATCCAGCGCGGCGGGAAGATTGCAAAGTCCAAATTGGCGGTCCCGGGGTCACTGGATGGCGATGTAAGCACCGTGAAAATCGAAGGGTCGGGATGGTCGACGCTGACGGTCCCGATGGTCATGAAGTTCGCCAGATCGTATTTGTAGGGGACATGGGTGCCGTGCCAGGCCACCACATCAAGCGGCGAGCGGTCGGTCTCGCAGGCCCAGAGATGACCATCAAACTTGAACACCAGTTCAAAGCTGCCGGTGCGGTCTTCGAAGGCGGCGAGGGGTGTCAGAAAATCGCGTTGATTGGCCAGTCCCTGCGTGCCGATAGGGCCCAGTTCGGGCAGGCGCAGCGGTGCGCCGTGGTTCTCGCAGATATATCCTCTTGAGGGCCCGTCCGGGAGCGCAGCGCGAAACTTGATGCCTCGCGGAACCACCGTGATCTCCCCCGGCGCGGCATCCATCACCCCCAGTTCGGTGTGCAGGATCAGTCGCCCTTGCTGGGGGACGAACAGCATCTCGCCATCCGCGTTGTGAAAGAAGCGGTCCACCATGGATGTGTTGGCGACGTAGAGATGAATGCCGATCCCGGCCTGGGTGTGGGCGTCGCCACAAAGACCGTAGCTCACGATGCCGTCGATCAAGTCGGTCGGTGCATCGGGAAAGGTCAGCGGGTCCCATCGGAGCTGGTTGGGCGTTGTTGGGCCGTCAGAGCTTGGCGCGGTACGCCAGGATCCGTTCTCAATCTGGCGGTAGGGGGCATGTTGGGCCGTCGGGCGTATCCGGTAGCACCAGGTCTGGCGGGACTCTTCGCGGGGGACGGTAAAGGCCGAACCGCTCAGTGCTTCGGCATAGAGACCGTAGGGTGCTTTCTGCGGGGAGTTCTGCCCCTGGGGCAGCGCACCGGGTAGAGCTTCGGTGGAAAAATGATTCCCCAATCCGCTCTGGTACTCGGGTTTGTTCATCTTCCGGATTCCAGACATTCGAGTGCGGTGCAACACCCATTATCAGGTGCCCCGTTGCCCAAAACAAGTATGTCCGCTGCGGACATGAACTCCTCTGGCTGAACTCAGAAGTTCGTTGAGAGAGAAAAGAAATAGCGTGGGCCGGTGTCGTTCCCGCTGGTGAAGACCTGTCTCGTGAGTGGCTGCGCCACTTCGAAGGATGTCTGGATGGACCGCACGAAGTTCGCGCGAACACCCAATCCTGTTGATGAAAGACTGTGTCTCCGAAAGGCGCTGTCCGCGTTGCGGTTCCAGACGGCACCAAAGTCATAAAAACTGTAAAACTGAAGGAACTCGAACCCGTCGGGTCGTTCGTCGACGGAGTAACGAAGTTCCAGCGATCCAGCCGCGCCGTCCTCTCCGGTGATTTCGGCAAAGTCATAGGCACGACCGAACCTGTTGCCGCCAACCGCGAACTCCTCGGATGAATAAAGGGAGTTGGCGGATTTCTGGCCACTCACCGAAACAAGGGTCGAAACCTGTCCAAACACATCCTGACCATACGACGCCTCGGCGCTGACCTTGGTGAAGTTCGGCGTTGCATCGAACCTCGAAAGCTGACCCGATCGTTCGGTCGATGCGCCAAGAACACTCAGTCCCTGGCTCAATCGCAGGATTGAGGAAACGAAAAAGCTATCGCCACCGCGATTGTAGTTGGCGCGCAGGCGCCCCACACGAATATGGTCATCGAAATTCTTTATTCCACGCCTGTGTTCCTCTGAGTTCCGATATTCCAGAAACCCGTTCAGCCACATGCTTTCTGTCCGGCTGCGGAGAATCGGATGGGTCAATCTGAGTATGACGCTGACGCTTTCGCTTTCGGTGTCCTGCAAACCGAGATCGCTCCCGGGATCCAGACTGCTGTGAGAACCACTGAGGAAGAACTCGGTCCCGTTTCCGCCGAGCGGCTGCAAATAGGATACTTCCTTGTACAGAAGCTCCTCGGGCTGGTTCGGCACCGTGAACATGCCGACCTGTATGCGTTCGCCCATCCCCAATTGAGAATTCAGGCCACCGCTGATCCAGCTCTGCAGGCGGCCAACCGAAGGGGTTCCGCGATTGTCCAGATAGGCAGTCGCGTCCGCCCCGTCATATTGAATCGCCAATTGCAGCAGGAATTCGCCGGAGCCTTCTTCGGGTTCGCTCAGGCTCGATTGCGTGATGCGAATCCCGGCCAGATCGTTGATGAGCAGAATGGCGCGTTCGAGTGTTGCGAGCTTGAGAGGTTTTTCGCTCAGGACGGAGGCAAGATAGGGATTGAGATCCGTTGCAAGATCGTCGGCTCCCGAAAACGCGACGCCGCTCACATAGCCTTCGGCGACCACGATGCGCAGCACGCCGCCTTCGACAACTTGCGGCGGCACAAATGCGCGGCTCAGGGCGTAGCCTTGCTCCCGGTATATCGCGGTGATGCGATTTGCGATTTCGGCTGCATCGGAAAGTGTGATCACCGAAGCGAGCAATTCCTCGTAGGAAGGCGCGATGGCTGCGGGTGTGAGCGTCTCCACACCCGAGATCGAGACCGCAGCCAAGACGAAGGATTGATCCTGATCGCCTGATTCTGTGGGCAAAACCGGGATGTTTGTAAGGGGTTCTTCGCGCGGCTTCGTAATCGGGGCGGCGTCTTCTATGCGCCGTTCGATCTGGCCTGGATTGGCCTCCGTGCCGTTCGCTTGCGTTTGAGCGAAACCGCGATCCGCACTCGAGGCAATGAATGCGATCACCAGACCCAGACAGCCAAAAGCCGCTTTGGTTATGTTTTTGCGTACATGCATGGACGGAATGGCGCTCGGTCGGGAATGGCTTGCCGTGCCTGCTTTTGGGGGCACAGGTCGATGGAATGTTTGGCGAGGACAATCACCGGATAAGGTTAACAAACCGATGATAACGAAAAGCCGATAAAATTCTCGAAAAGTTTTGAATTAATTGTAAATGATTGAAATTGCTTACAAAAATAATTCAAGTAGGTTTTGCCGAAGGATTTGAGAAATCCAACACGCCGCGTTCAGGACGAACAACGTGCGGTCACCAGAAAGGCAAGTAGTCATGATCAGGAAAGAAACTTCCAAACATATCCACCACGCTGTCATGGCGTTCGGTTTTTTGCTCCTGGCAGGCAATACCGAAGTTCTCGCTGCGCAGACAGGCGCGAACTGGGAAATCCGGAATGTCTCGGGAGAGGCACAGTTCATTGATCAGGGGCAGGCCCCTGCGTCGGCAGCTGTCGGGATCACGGTTGATTCCGGAGATGTCATCAGGACCGGGGCAAATGGACATGTGGTCCTTGCACGCGGGGACGAACGGATCACGGTATCACCTGCCAGCGAGATGGGTCTTCCCGTGGAAAATACGGGACCGTTTGCAACCCAGATCCTTCAGAATCTCGGGACTATTCTGCTGAAAGTGCAGAAGCAGCCAAACCAGCATTTCGAAGTCAAAACGCCGTTCATGGCGGCGGTCGTGAAGGGAACCACCTTCACGGTCAGCGTGAGCGATGTCGGTGCAGCGGTTCACGTTGTGGAAGGTGCGGTTCAGGTGGCGGATCTTTCAGGGCGTCAGGTCCAGCTTGTACGACCGGGCCAGACCGCAACGCGCGGTACCAACGCCAATGCGCCGGTTGATGTCTCGGGTGTGAATGTTGCACCGGCCCCTGAAACCCAGAAGGCCGAGGTCGAAGCTGTCCCCGATACATCTGACGGACCGTCGCTCCGTAACGAGGGTAAGGGAAAGAGCGCGCTGGCGTTGGAGAACCGGGTGGCCAAAGGCAAGGGCGTGAAAGTGGCTGTTGCCCTTGGAAGCGTTGACCTTGATCTGGGTCGGGCCACCGGAGGCCTGATGCAGGGACGTGCCACAGTCGGCGGAAAGAAAGCGGCTAATGGCGCGAAGGCTGGCAAGTCTGGGAAGGCTGGCAGCGCGGGGGCTGCGAAATTGTCGGCACCGGGGCAACTGCTCATTGCGCAAGCGCCTGGTAATGGGGCCGTCAATTCGGCTGTGAGCAACAATGCCAGCAATAACGGCAATTCCGGTGGTAACGGGAACGGCAATTCCGGTGGTAACGGGAACGGCAATTCCGGTGGTAACGGGAACGGCAATTCCGGTGGTAACGGGAATGGTAATGGCAAAAACTAGGGCTGGAGGGCAAAAAATACCCTTCGGAAACCAAAATTAAAGGGTTTCAAAGCCAAGTTACTCGTCCACCGCTCCGAAATGGAGCGGTGGACGATCTATTTGGGGATTGACGCAGCGAATGAAACGCTATCTGCCATATCTGCTTATCGGATTGATCATGGCATGGGCTCTGGCTTTCGGCTGGCTGGTTCCCATCGACAATTTTTTGCACGATCAGCGACAGGTGGTTGATTCCCGGGCTGCCTCCGGGGATGTGGTGCTCGTCGAGATCGACGCGCGGAGCTTGCAGGCAATCGATGTCTGGCCCTGGCCGCGGTCCCTGCATGGCGCATTGGTTGATCGTCTGTTTGCCCTTGGCGCAGAAGAAGTAGCCTTCGACATCGACTTCAGTTCGCGTTCGTCTTCGGTTGAAGACGAGGCATTCGCTGCGGCCCTTGAGCGCTCGGACGGAAGGGTCGTCCTGGCTGCCGTCCAGCAGGTTTCCAAGGATGGGGCAGGAAAGGCCTTTCTGACCTTCAACCGGCCGATACCCGGTTTTGCCGCTCACACCCGGTTTGGTCTTGTCAACGTGTTCCCGGGAACGGATGCGTTCATCCGTGAATTCCCTGCAGGTGCCATCATCGACGGGCAGCCAGTTGCCTCATTGCCGTTCGCACTCGCCGGGTTTGACCTTCCCGGGCAGACCGACATTCGCATCGATTACAGCATTCGACCGGAATCGGTTCCCCGGATTTCTTATGTGGATGTCCTGGCAGGAAATACGCCGGACGACTTTTTTGCCGGCAAAGCTGTGATCGTCGGCGCGACAGCGCTGGAACTTGGTGATCAGTTTGCCTCGCCTGTTTATGGCGTCGTCGATGGTCCCATGCTGCAGGTCATTGCCTATGAGACCCTCATGCAGGGGCGGGACATTTCCGAGGTGCCAGTCTGGATCGGGGTGCTTTCCGTTTTACTGGCGGTCGCGGTATGGCTGCTGGTGTCTCGACGTCACTGGACTCTTCGTGCCGCGACAGTTCTCGGGGTAGTCGTTCTTGCCGAATGTGCTGCTTTCTCGTTCCTGCACTGGGAAGCGCTCTTTGTCGCGACGTCGGCGATCACCCTGTCACTGGCGGGCTGTTTCGCGTTCGACCTGCTGAAGGATATCGAACAGCAGGCCCGGACCATCTTTAGCCAACGTCTGGTGGTGATGCGTCATGCGCGCACACTGGATCGTATTGTCTCAGACAGTTTTGACGGGATCGCCACGACCAATGAATCCGGCAATATCGAATTGTTCAATGAGGCTGCCGAGACAGTTACCGGCGTCCCCATTCAGGCCGCCAAGGGCATGAATATCGATGAGATCATCAATGGCGCGACGGATCCCGTGCAGGCTTCGCTAGAGGCCGAAGACATGGCGACGGGTCCCTTGCTGATCGAACCCGTAGAACTCTTTGTCATGCGGCCGGACGGAAACCGGGTCCCCATTGAGTTGAGTGTCAGCCGTTCGACGGTTCCCGTAGCCATGGGGCGGAATCACAGACAGGTGTCCGATCGGCCCATCTATACCTATACGTTTCGCGACATCACGCGGCGCAAGGAGGCTGAAGGAGAGCTTCGGGCAGCAAAGGAAACTGCCGAAGCTGCCAATAGAGCAAAGACGGAATTCCTCGCAAATATGAGCCATGAACTCAGAACACCTCTGAATGCGGTCATTGGTTTTTCCGAACTGATGAAGGATGAATCCTTCGGGCCGCTGGGCTGTGAAGAGTATCTCGAATACACCGGCCTTATTCATGACAGCGGCCATCATTTGCTTTCCGTGATCAACGACATCCTCGATATCTCGAAAATCGAAACAGGGTCTTTCGATCTCAATGAGGAGCCGTTCGATCTTGCATATGCCTTGAGTGGATGTGTTCGGATCGCCCAGGGCTGGCAGGGAAAACAACCCAGACGCCTGTCGATCAGTCTTGAAGGTGACTTGCCCTGGATTGTTGGTGATGAGCGCCTGATCCGTCAGATCACAATCAATCTTCTATCAAATGCGTTCAAGTTCACCGAAGACGACACCGGGACCATATCCCTGCTGGCCTCCGTGACCAAGTATGGCGAGATCGTCGTAGAGGTTGCAGATAACGGGATCGGTATTTCGGAAGATGATATTCCGCATTTGACGGAAGCCTTTTATCAGGTGGACGGCACACTGGCGCGAAACCACGACGGGACCGGTCTCGGTCTTTCGCTGGTGAAGACATTTGTTGAGGCACATCAGGGCACCCTCGATATTTCGAGCAAATCGGGAGTCGGTTCACGTTTCAGCGTCACATTGCCCGCCAAACGTGTCTGTGCAGTTCCGTCACAAGACGATCAAGGTGATGCTGGACAGGGTGCTGTCGTCTTCGCATCATAGAATTGTCCATAGTTTGTTGGACACCGGCCGCAGACGGGGTTCGTATGCTGTTTACCCTTGTGAGAACCGATAAGCCCGGGCAGGCAAGTCTGCGTGCCCGCCTGCAACCCGAACATGCTGCCTATCAGGCACCATTCCTGCCGATGATCACCTTTGGTGGCGGGTTGGTGCGCGATGGCGTGGACACCTCAGGCGATGTCGATATCCGCGATGTGACGGGCAACGTGCTTGTTTTCGACGCGCCCGACCGCGCCACAGTGGAAGCGTTTCACGCCAATGATCCCTATACGCGCGAAGGCCTGTTCGGCACGGTCATCATCGAGCAACTCTGGCAACGCGTGCCCGACCCGAACGGCTGAGCCAAGAAATCTGGGCGGAAACTGGCGCGCCGAGGCGTTCTCCAAGGGATCGCATGGTAGACATTCTTGTGCCCTTTAAAGCTTCATAAAACCGGGGGTGTTTGGATCCGGAGGGCCGGAAAGGGGGCCATGGCATCCGAATGCATGGCTGATCTGGCCGAATTGGGGGTGAAAGCGCTCTTGGCGGGAACCATCGCAACCTGTATGACCGGTGCTGTATTAGCTCTGATCATTTTGTAGACGGCGTATCCGCACAGTCACCAACGCGGATGCGTTGTGATATACTGACCCGTTATTCGGAAATAAACTGAAGGCTGACCCATTAGCGATCCAAGACCATTCGACGAAGCGGAACGAAAACGCTTCCATAATCTTTTGCTGCTGGCCAATGAGAGCCCCTATGAGGGTGAACGCACGGCCGCGCTGGCTGCTGCCGAGCGGATGGCGAAGTCCCGCGGTATGACGCTGGAGGAAGCTGCCTCGGGTGGTCCTGTTCCCGAACTTCCCAAGGAACCACGCAAGCGCAAGCCGTCTGGCCGCGCCCGTGATCTGGACAAGGCCGCGCGCATGATGGACGGCTGGGTTGATGCCGACAAGGTGCGCCGTGACGCGGCCCTGGAGGAAGCGCGCGAACGCGGTCTGGATGGAGAAGAGCGTCGCCGCCAGGCCGCTGCTGCAAATCGCGTGCAGCGCCGCAACGGCCGCAAGCGTGAGCCGAGGAGCCATGCACGTGTGCTGCTCGAGGAAACATCCCTGCCTCTGGAAGAGATCAGTTCGATGACCGGCCTGAGCATGTATGAGCTTGTCGGCATGAAATTGAAGATGCGGGCCTCGGGCTGATTTCATATCCACGAAATTTGTAATTCTCGTGCGGTCGCTATTGACGCCGCGCGCCCATCACCGTTGACTCCGGTCTGCAATCAGGCAGCAAGCCTGACGACATAAGCCTATCCGGGCAGACAGAGGGGACGTACGTGAACTACGACAGTTATGAGGCGATCAAGGCCGAACGGAATGGCCGTATTCTGACCCTGACCATGTCGCGGCCGGGGACCCTGAATGCGGTGGATGCCGTTCTGCATGAGGAACTCTCGCGCATTTTCTATGACGTCAATGCCGACCATGAGGTTGATGTCGTCATCCTGACCGGCGCGGGCAATGCCTTTTGCGCGGGTGGCGATTTGCAATGGCTCAACGACATGCATGGCGACCCGCAGGCGTTTGCCCTGACGGTCTGGGAAGGCAAGCGTCTGGTGAACGGGCTTCTCGATCTGGAAAAGCCGATCATTGCGCGCCTGCCCGGCCACGCCATCGGTCTGGGCTGCACCATCGCGTTATACTGCGACATCATCTATGCCGCCGAAGAGGCCAAGCTGGGTGACCCCCATGTGGCTGTCGGCCTTGTGGCTGGTGATGGTGGTGCGGTGATCTGGCCGCAGCTCATCGGCTATGCCCGGGCCAAGGAATATCTGATGACCGGTGACACATTGAGCGCGGCGAAGGCCGCCGAGATCGGTCTCATCAACCATTGCGTTCCCGCGGACCAGCTCGATGACGCGGTGAACGCCATGGCAGAACGTCTGGCCGGTGGCGCGATCAATGCGATCAAGTGGACCAAGGCATCGGTCAATGCCGGCCTCAAGCAGGCGGCAAATGCCGTGCTGGATACCGCTTTCAACTTCGAAGCGATGTCCCAGATGACCGACGATCACAAGATCGCCACCCAGGCCTTCCTGAACAAGGAAAAGCCGAAATTCACCGGCAAGTAGGTCCTGTTTCAAGATGGAACATTTTCAGGAAGCTGAACACGTCACGATGCTGCGCGATACCGTGCGGCGTTTCGTGGAAAACGAAATGCCCCGCGAGCTGGCCCAGAAATGGGATCGCGAGAACATCTTTCCCCGCGAGATATTCGATCAGCTTTCCGCACTGGGTGTGAATGCGCTGACCGTGCCCGAGGAATATGGCGGCGCGGGGCGCGATATCACGGCGACCATGGTGGTGATCGAAGAACTCGCCCGCCGCTCGATGGCCGTCGCGGTGCCTTACATCATGTGCGCCTGCTATGGCGCGATGAACATCGAAGAAGTGGGAAGCGCCGCGCAGAAGGCCGAACTCCTGCCGAAGCTCGCCGAGGGCAAGCTGCTCTTCGCCTACGGGATTTCCGAGCCGGATGTGGGGGCAGATGTCGCCAGCGTGCGCACGAGTGCTGTGCGGAAGGGCAACGGGGCGACGGTCACCATCAACGGTTCCAAGCGGTTTTGCTCCGGCGCGAACATCGCCGATTACATCTACACTGTCGTGAAGAGCGATTCCGAAGCGGGCCGCTACAAGAACCTTTCCATCGTCCTGATTCCGCCCGATGCGCCGGGGGTAACCATCGAGTTGCAGAATTCCATGGGCATGAAGGGCGCCTCAACTTGTGATGTCACCTTCGAGGATGTCGAAATTCCGGCCGAGAACATCGTTGGCGGCGAGGAAGGCTGGAACGATGGCTGGAACCGCATCGTCGGCCCGGGGCTCGATGTCGAGAAGATCGAGGTCGCGGCACTCGCGCTCGGCAACGCGGCTGCCGCCGTGGATGATGCCTGGGAATATGCCCAGCAGCGCAAGCAGTTCGGCAAGCCGGTCTCGGCCTATCAGTCGGTGCGGCACATGCTGGTTGATGCGAAGACCAAACTTCACGCCTGCCGCCTGATGACCTATCACGCCGCCTGGCTGCTGGATGAAAAGAAGCCGGCCTCGGTGGAAACCTCCATGGCCAAGCTCTATGTCAGCGACACGGCCAAGGACATCGTGTTGTCGTGCCAGCAGGTGATGGGGGCCTATGGCTATATCAAGGAATTCGACATGGAGCGGTATGTGCGCGAAGCATTACTGATGCCGATCATTGGTGGTTCCTCGGCGATCCAGAAGAACAATATCGCCAATCGATTGCGGCTTGCGCGCGAATAGCCGGACGAATGTCCTGATGGGGAGGGGCGATCATGCGTGAGGATGTGAGTGGCTGGAAAACCCGCCTGACCGACGATCTGATCGCCGCCAATACGGCCAGCGGCATCTGGCGCAACCTGACCCTTGCCGATCAACTGGCCGATCTTCTCGCGCAAAACCCCGACAAGGTTTTGCTGATCGAGGGCGAACATCGTCTGACCGTGGCGGAGATCGACGGGCAGGCAAGGGCGCTGGCGAGTGCGCTCGCGGGCCGCGGCCTCGTCCGGGGTGACGTGGTCAGCTTCTCGCTGCCGAACTGGCCGGAAACGGTGGTGATCGATCTGGCTTGCGCCATGCTCGGACTGGTCTGCAATCCGATCATCCCGATCTACCGGGACGCCGAGGTGTCCTATATCCTGCGCGATGCCGGATCGAAGGCAATCTTTGTTCCGACGACCTTTCGCAAGTTCGACTATGCCGAGATGATCGCCCGGCACCGGGCTGAACTGCCCGACCTTGCCCATGTCATTACCGTGCGGGGCGCAGCGGATGGCACCACAAGTTTTGAAGACTTGCTCGCCGAAGGTGATCCAAAAGGATTCGAACCAGCCCGTGTCGATCCGAATGCGGTCAAGTTGATCATGTACACCTCGGGTACGACGGGACGTCCCAAGGGCGTGCTGCACAGCCACAATACGATCGATACGGAAATCCAGGCGATCTCGGAGTTTCTCTCGCTCAACGAGAGTGACGTCATCCTGATGCCGTCGCCGGTCTCCCACATCACCGGATATCTCTATGGTATCCAGATGCCCTTCACACTCAACGCGCCTGCGGTGTTCATGGAGACATGGAACGCGCCTGATGCAGCCGACCTGATTGATGAACATGGCGTGACCTTCACAATCGCCGCCACGGTCTTCCTGCAGGAACTGACCGACTTCTCGCGCAAGCACGACCGGCCGCTACCGAGTTTGCGGTACTTCCCCTCCGGTGGCGCACCTGTCCCGCCCGAAGTGATCTACAACGCGCACAAGGTATTTGCCCGCTGTGTGTGTTCCCGGGTCTATGGATCCACCGAAGCTCCGACCGTGACGCTGGGGGTGAACACCCGTGAAGCAGAAACCCTCGGGGCGACCACCGAGGGCTATATCGTCGGGCATGAGGTGAAGATCGTCGATCCGGCTGACGGGCATGACGTGAGTGTCGGGCAAGAGGGTGAAATCCTGACCCGTGGCCCCGAAATGTGCCTCGGCTATGCGGCGGATGAACACAACGCTGAAGCCTTTGAGCCGGACGGGTATTTTCACACCGGCGATCTCGCGATGATGACCGATGACGGTGCGCTGGTGATCACCGGTCGTTCCAAGGATTTGATTATTCGGGGCGGCGAAAATATAAGCCCACGCGAGGTCGAGGATGCGCTCCACGAGCACCCGGCGATCCACGAGGCCGCGGTCGTCGCGATGCCCCATCCAAGGATGGGAGAGACCGGATGCGCATTTCTTGTGCTCGAATCCGGTACGGAACTCGCATTTGATGACCTGATCGCCTTCCTCGGCAAGACGGGCATGGCCAAACAGAAATATCCGGAGCGGATCGTGATTATCGACAACTTCCCGCGCACAGCGGCCGGAAAAATCCGGAAAAATCTCCTGCGCGACGAGATCGCGCGGACACTTGCCGGGGAGGGCGCCTAGAAGGTTTCATACTTGTGAAGCTGATTTCAGAACAGTTGACAGAACCGCCCCAAGCCCACACGCTCGAAACAGGGAATTGCCTGTTTCATATAGGTAAAAACACCAAGGAAATCGGGAGAGAACGATGGAACGCAAAGTCGAATTCAACAGCTGTGGAGATACCATCCGCGGGGTGCTTCATGTGCCCGATGGCGTCAAGAATCCACCCCTGGTCATCATGGCCGGCGGCTGGTGCTACGTGAAAGAGATCGTCATGCCGTATTACGCGGATGATTTCATGGAGATCGGCTGCGCCTGCCTGATCTTCGATTATCGCCGCTTCGGTGACAGCGATGGCACACCACGCCAGCACATCAACCCCTGGGACCAGATCGAGGATTATCGCAACGCGATCAGCTTTGCCCAGACCCTCGACGAGGTCGATACCGACCGGATCGGCGTCTGGGGTATTTCCTATTCGGGTGGTCATGCCATCTGTGTGGCCGCACTCGACACCCGCGTGAAGTTCGCGTTGTCCGTGGTGCCCGTGGTCGATGGTTTCCCGACCATGCGCCGCTGTCATGGGGAACGGAAGTTCGGTGCCCTGCAAAAACTCATCCTCGAAGACCGGGTGAAGCGTCAAAAGGGTGAGCCCAGCCAGATGGTTGCGATGTCGACAACTGATCCCGACAATGTCGTCAGCGCCTGGCCGTTCCCGCATGTCTGCACGATCTTCAATGACATCAAGGAGCGTGAGGCGCCGAACCATGTTCATGAGAACACGCTCGAATCCGTCGAACTGCTCATGCAGTACGATGTGATGCCCTACGCCAAGCGGCTCTATGAGACGCCCTACATGATGGCGATCGCCAAGGGTGACAACATCACCTCGTCCGATCTGGAGATCGAGGTCTTCAATGCTATCCCGTGTCCCAACAAGGCGCTCGCGATTGTCGAGGGTGTGGACCATATGAGCCTGTACTCCAACAACGAGCATCTCGAGAAAGTCTCGAGCGCACAGGCCAACTGGCTGCGTGATCTTCTGTTCGGGCAGGGGGCACTTCTGGCACAGGCTGCCGAGTAGTTCAGAGCGGTATTGATCCCTCTCCTCTGCGGAGGAGAGGGCGTATCGCTAGAGCTTGAGATGCATCTCGGGCATGCGCGGGTCGTCACTGCGCAATTGCAGATCTGTCGAAAACAGGGTTGCGCAGTTCGGGCAGGCGAATTCACGCAGAATCACATCGCTTTCGGCCCGGTAGCTGTTGACCGGCGACAAATCCTCGATCTCGCGTTCGATCACCAGTGCATGAGCTCTGGGGTCTTCACCGGCAGGACCGAACGGGTGGTTGCACGTGCGGCAGCCAAGCACCGGACCGTCCACGCCATCGCGTACCGCCAGAATTTCTCCGACCCGGAACCGTTCTGGCCCATCGAATGAAAGGCCCGAAACGGGAGCCTCAGGTGCTGTTCCCCGTTTGTGACGCTCTGCGAGGATCGCTGCCCGTGATTGCGCCGTTGCAGCGCTGTTGACCGTTCCATCGGACATCAGGACGACGCCGTAAAGGGTTTCGCCCTCGCTGGACGTACACAATCCGCGCCGCACATCGCGCGCGACCGCTTCGGGGTCGCGCCCGAGCGGGTCGCCATAGCCACCGCCGCCGGTACACAGGCACATCCAGGCATCCTCGGGTGTCAGCCAGCGGACGTCCTTGGCATCCACCACATCGACCCGTTCAGCGCCCGCGGTCTCGAGGCTGGTCGGGATTTCGCCCCGGTCCATCGCCGCCTTCACCCCGGCACCGTGCAGCACGATATTGCGCTGGATCGATCCCGGCAGGCCGCCGGCCACGCCTTTGCTTTCCATATGTGCGCAACCGGTCGAGAACAGGACGGCTTCCATGTCGTGTGACGTTTGTCCGTCGTCATATAAATTGGGACAATCAGCGGCCTGATTTAAAGGAGGATCTGGCTCATCTGGTTTAAGATATTAAGCGGCGTATTTGCGGTATTGCAAGCGCCGGGTTTCTATCGT
>Ga0075109_1000246_pt1 | contig 37749 bp, 38 predicted proteins | sample AntAceMetag02UKD_FD_69798 | JGI IMG/M metagenome (GOLD analysis project Ga0075109, IMG submission 69798) | Saline lake microbial communities from Ace Lake, Antarctica - Antarctic Ace Lake Metagenome 02UKD | ecosystem: Environmental > Aquatic > Non-marine Saline and Alkaline > Saline | place...
GCGTCCCGCTCGTATGGTTGGCTGATTCACTTAACATCGGTCGGTCGGCCACGCTTAGGATGGCACTATGGCGTATGCGTCATAATGTAGACAGGTGACGACATGACCCTTTAAATTTGCCGCTGACGAAGCTACCGGCGTAGGACTCGAGTGCGGTGACGGAGGCGAACGAGCCGGTGACGGCTCCGGCAAGGTCGAACAAGTCGAGCGTGGAGTCATTGCCGATTGTGCGGCCAAACGTGAGGCTGAGGGAACCGCCCTAGGTGGTGCCGCGGATGATACCGTTGATCTCGAGGGCAATGGTTGACCCACGGTCCAGCGTCAGATCGCCCGAGAACGTGAGCAGGCCCGGGCTGTGGCCGGGAGCGAGTGTGCCACCGGACTGGATGGTCGTGGTTCCACCGATGGTGCCAGAACCGCTCTGGGAACCAGCGACTGGCGACGGTCAATCTGCTGCTCGAGGAGCGCGAGCCGTCGACCACTCGAGTGCCAGCACTGCCGGTGGTGGCACCGGTGGTTTGGCTGGCCGAGGCGCTTAAACAGGGGATGCCTAGATCGGTACGAACGAGTTTCGGGCGGTTTTAAAATGATGACAAAAAGACGACATGACCCCCCCGGTGGGTAAAGGACTTGGGGCGAGCCTTTCGGGGAAGCCGTTGACAACGGTGGGCCCGGGCTATTGCCTCGAAGGGTTGTTGATATTTTTACCTCTTCGTGTGGAGCGTGTAGCTTTGGAACCGCGAATTAACCCACACATTGTCGTTCGTCTCTCGAATGACCTGACCAAATTTTGTCCCCGCGCGAACGAGCGCAAGGACGCTTCTGGCCCGTTTCTTAGATGCATTTGTTTCGGCGGGCTCTCAGCACTTCAACGATAACTACAGCAAAGTAACTCATGGCCATTGGCATCTGGATCAGTCTTTTTCTCTACTTCGGTTTAATGATCGCGATCGGTTTTTACGCGGCGAAGAAATCAACCTCCACCTCGGAGGAATACATGCTGGGCGGGCGAAATTTGCCCCCGGCCGTGGCCGCTTTATCCGCCGGGGCATCCGACATGTCGGGTTGGCTGTTGCTTGGCCTACCTGGTGCCCTCTTTGCGTCCGGCTTGATCGAGGCGTGGATCGGTATCGGTCTGTTCATCGGTGCGTTGGTTAACTGGATTGTGGTAGCTCCGCGCTTGCGCGAACAAACGGAACGCTACGACAACGCGCTTACCGTGCCCCAGTTTCTGGCTAACCGCTTCCCGACCAAGGCCATGGCCCTGCGCACGATTTCAGCCGTGATTATCGTGGTTTTCTTTGTCGTTTATACCGCCTCGGGCCTGGTTGCCGGGGGGAAATTGTTCTCTAGTGCGTTTGGTGATTTGATCAATTTGTCGTTCATGAGCGACTACGCTATCGGTGTTTGGTTCACATTGGCCATTGTCCTCACCTACACCGTGATTGGTGGTTTCCTAGCGGTCAGTCTCACCGATTTTGTCCAAGGCTGTATCATGATGCTCGCGCTCGTGATCATGCCCATCGTCGTTCTTACTACGGGACAGGGTGACGGAATCGTTGCGGCGAGCGAACGCCTTCGCGCGATGGACCCTAACTTCTTGTCGCTCTTTAGCGGTCTGACCTTTTTCGGTTTCCTGTCCGCAATTACTTGGGGTCTCGGCTATTTCGGCCAACCGCATATCATCGTTCGCTTCATGGCGATCCGCTCGATTGAAGAGGTGCCCAAAGCCCGAAATATTGGCATGGGCTGGATGGCGATTTCGGTTCTGGGCGCGGTAGGCCTTGGTATTTTTGGCCGCGCCTATGCCGAACGCAACGGCTTGGATATCGGCGATCCCGAGACGATCTTCATCGTGCTGTCTGACCTGTTGTTCCACCCGCTGGTGACCGGCTTTCTTTATGCCGCACTCCTTGCTGCGATCATGTCGACCATTTCGAGTCAACTACTCGTGTCCTCGTCCTCACTCACCGAAGATTTCTACCGCCGGTTTCTGAACAAAAAGGCCAGTGACACCCAACTCGTCACGGTTGGCCGGGGGAGTGTTCTGGCCGTGGGTATCATTGCCGCTCTCATGGCGCGCGACCCGAACGCCGAGGTCCTTGGTCTCGTTTCTAATGCTTGGGCGGGCTTCGGTGCGGCCTTCGGTCCGCTGATTTTGCTGGCGCTGACTTGGCCTAAGATGTCGGGGACCGGCGCGGTCGCTGGTATGCTGGTGGGCGCGTTGACTGTGATCATCTGGATCACGATGGGCTGGAACAGTTCTTTCCTCGGCGGCCCGGGGATCTACGAGATCATTCCAGGCTTCATCTTAGCCTTGACCGCAATCGTGGTGGTCAGTCGCGCGACGCAGAGTGACGGCGAATTTCGCCCTATCGACTAGCCGGAAAGGCCCAAACGACTCTCCAATTATTCGTGCGAGCACTGCCATCTAAGGGGGCAATTTGGCGTGGCCGCCATCTACGTTCTGAGTAGAAGGTAGATGAGGTAGTAGCGCAGGAACCGCAGTGTGAAGCCGATGAGGGCAAAGTGAAGAAACGACATTTTAGTCGTTCCAAGGTAGACCGTGATGGGATCGCCGATTACCGGCAGCCAGGAGAGGTAAATCACGTAGGGTCCGAAGCGGTCGGAAAGTGATTTGGCGGAGTTCAGCTTGGGACTGTCCAGGAGTCTTTGGAACTTCTGCCATTTGAGCAGACCGCGTCCGAGCAGGAAGTTGAAGGTGATGCCGAGAGTGTTACCAATAGTCGCCACCACGAGGCAGGCGGTGCTATTTGGGTGGGTGAGAATTGTCGCCCCAAAGGCAACCTCGGAAGAGAGAGGTAAGAGGGTGGCACCGGTAAACGCGGAGAAAAACAGTAGTACTAGGGGATACAACGGAAGGACAGGAGCCGATGATATGCACCTAGTCGAGTCGAGGTGTAAAAGGGGGGGCAGCGCAATCCGATGGGGATGCCGTTCCCTTGTTCGAGTAACGTTCCGCAGACGTTTATGAGCCGGGTAGTTTTGCAGGTATTTTCTCGCGCGACGGGTGGATACTCGAGGATGAAAGAGTCTGCGATCCGGCTAGCGGTTCCTCGGTTAAAAGTAGAGCTCGTCGTTTCGGGCGCGTTGGCGGCGAAGTTGGAGATTGGTTCGGAGGTGAGGCGTTCTTCGTGAAAGTGAAACTGGCAGAACTTTCAAGCGATCGGCCACACGCAGCGGAGGGAGCGCGCGAGGATCGACCGAGTAAATATTCGGCACATTATTTGGCTAACAGATGATACGCAGGGTGGGATCACTCGCCGAAATTTTGCGTGGAGGGAGGCTTGGCCAGGATGGGAAAGCGCGGGCGAAACATCGACCTGACGAGGACCAAAAAAGTGGAAAGAAGAATTCAAAAAAGGTGAGGCTCTTTTATATGAGAGACGTTGTCGCGAAAGTTGCCTCGCCTCGTGGGGTGTCCGCGGTGGTGTCGGGCACTCAGCAGGCGACGGGGAAGAAGATGTGGTTCTGGTTTGATGACGACGCAATCGGAGCGGACATCGAATCGCCCCATCAGGCCGCCATTGTGACTGAGGTGAATCAGGCCTTGTTGCGCAGTGAAGTGTGGGTTGAGGACGAGTTGTTTTCCAGCGATGATGCGGTGACGGTGGCGACGGACTGGGTGTGGCAAGATGAGGTGGGTTACTTGTTTCCTGACCGACCGAATCTGTAGATTAGGGAGGGCTAACAGGAGGGACGATTTCGGCGAATATTTAGTCTAACACCGGACACCGTGGTTTCGAAAGAGGTCTTTTCGATCTGGTTCGACCACGGGGAGAGTCCGCTAGCGGGAACCGACCACTACATCGTGGTGCCCGGCATTGATGCGTCCGGGGTGGAGAAGCTGACCGAAAATATGTCGGTTAAGATCCTGAGTAATAGTGGGAGGGTTCAAGCGGCCCCCCACGAACAACTGCAGCTTAAGGGGATCGTATTTCATCACCCAGGAAGTGTTGAGACTGGCCCCACGGTTTAAGATACACGTATCCGCTCCGGCGATTGTCCTCGTTAATGCCGCAACCGGTATAATTACGTTATGTGACCCTACGGCTAAACTCTCGCAGTTGGAGATTATGGTGCAGTAGGAAGATGCGGAGCCGGTGGGTCGAATCATCGCCCTACCGGAAGAGTCCCACGCTAGAAGGTCGGTGGCGGTGGCGGATCTTGTAGTGTAGTGATAGGGTGATCCGTCGGAGTGGCGGAGGCGTCGTATTTTTCAGGGGCAGGATTAGAGGGGTGAAGGGGGTAACCAAAGCCGCTCTGATGGGGCAGCGAACGGTGTTCTCATTTTTTAATAGGGGATGCCAATGATGAACACGATCCAGGTTCCGATCAGGACGTGCGAGACGGCGGCGGCGAGATAGGATTGTTCACGCTGAAGCACCCAACCCCAGAGGAGCCCACCGATGAACGCGAGCGCTGCAAAGACTGGGCTGAGATGCACGTGCAGGATGGCAAAAACGATATTGGCGATGATCAGCGCCTTCCAGCGATCGGGTTTCCCGGCGGTTTTATAGAAAAAGCTCAAGCCTCCTTGGGTGACGGCACGCACATATTCCTGAGCGAAACTGAGGAGCGCATAGAAGCTCAGAAAGAGAAACCAAGTCCCCCAAGCCATGCCGGTGTCTGCACTCAACGCACGTTCGGGTTCGAAGAGTCGGCCTGTTTCGGGATGCACTAGAAGCCAACTCCACTTGATGGCAGTTACGCCGGCGATGGCGGGCAATGACCACATCGCGCCGCGGCGGATTTGGTGGGTTCAGTTGCGAAAATCCAAACCATAGGCGGAGCGGGCTAGGGGAGAGGCGCGCTGAAATTCCCAGGTTAAGGCGGTGAGAAATATAATGAATCCAAAGGAGACGAGACTATCGGATGGCAGCACTGATTTGAGCTGTTCCGCGATAGGCAGGAGAAAGACGTAGAGTGAGACGGTCACCAGAATTTGTCCTACCATCATCAGCGACGCCAAGAGTAGTTCTTGGGTGTTGCGTTCGGCGGCGTGTTTTGCCACGAGGTTGTCATTGGTTTTCACGAGCCGCCGGACGAGACTTCGGGCCAAGTTGGTGACGACCGAGGAGCGAACGCCGTGCTTTTCGGTGACATCCTCCGGGATGAATGAACGGGTCGTTACGGCGGTGCGAGCGACGACGGTAGTCGTGATGATTAGGTCGTCGAACGTCGACATTTCTCCGAGGCAATCGCCGGAGTGTAGGGTGGTGATAAGGATGGCGTCTGGCTGTCCGACCTCACCGCGCCACACCTCCACGTCGCCAGATTCGATTAGATGGATCCTTTTGTTAGGTTCGCCTTGTTTGAGGAGGACATCTCCAGACGACCATTGCTCGATTGGGAAAGAGTCGCGGAGGGACTGCGCGTGGGCAGGCTCAAGTTGAGCGAATAGGTCTTTCGAGTGGGCCATGAAGTATCACACCGCCCAGAGGTCGGGCGCGGAACGGAGCGAAATGAGAACGCAAACGGAGTCAAATAACTCTAAATAAAAGGGACAGGTAAAAATATCTTGTGAGAGGTGGGTGGGTGGTGTTAGGTTTCATGTGAGATGAGACAGGCGCGGATCAAAGTTGATGCAGAGAAGGGTGAAGCGGTTTACCATGTGATGACTCGCACGGTGAATGGGGAGCGGTTGTTCGATGATGTCGCTAAGGAGGTGCTGAGGAAGCAGCTTTGGCAGGTCGCGGATTACTGCGGGCTGGAAATCATCACTTATGCGGTGATGTCCAATCACTTTCATGTGTTGGTGCGAGTGCCTCAGAAATCTGATATTCCCGATCCGGAACTGGTGCGGCGTTATCGCGTGCTTTATCCCAAACCCACCAAATACCAGACGGCCCGTTTCGAGGTGATTCAGTCTCAGTTGAAATCAGAGGGAGCTGAGGCGATCCAATGGCGGGCTCGTCAGCTCGCACTGATGGGCGACCTTTCGCCGTTCATGAAACTGGTGAAACAACGGTTCTCGGTCTGGTATAACCGTAGCCACCAGCGATTTGGCACCTTGTGGGCCGAACGATTTAAGAGTGTGTTGGTTGAAGCTCGGTCAGGGGTGATGCGCACGATGGCGGCTTACATCGATTTGAATCCGGTCAGAGCTGGCCTCGTCGTTGATCCCAAGGACTACCGTTTTTGTGGTTACGCAGAAGCCGTGGCGGGACATAAACCCGCCCAAAAAGGACTCGCCCAATTAATTGAAGGCGGGCGATCACGCGGTTGGCGTTGGTCTCGGGAAATTTACCGAGAAACGCTGTTCGGGAAGGGGGCGGCGCCCAAGGAACGTGGCGCAACGATCGACGCCGCCGCTCTGCGCAAGGTGATCAAAGCGAAGGGTAGGATCCCGCTTCATGAGGTCTTACGCTGCCGGGTGCGGTATTTCAGCGATGGGGCGGTGTTAGGGGGGCACGGGTTTGTGCAAAAACATCTAGGCATTTACCAAAAGCTCACCGGAAAACGAAGTCGCACCGCACCTCGTCCTGTTCCCCGAGTCACCGATTGGGGCGACTTATCGACTTTACGGGGGTTGAGGAAGTCAGGTTTCGGCTGATGGGCGTTTAGGGCGTCCCGAGCGAAGTGCCTAAAAGACGAGGGCGAAACCTAATTTGATGATGTGACCGTTGCCGTGGTCCAGGGCGTTGCGGCGGGAATGGGCTTCGCGCTTATACATTATCTGGGTGTGCACGGTATCAGTAATTTTCAGATAGACGTGTGGTCCGATATATAATTTCTCCGTGCCGTCGTTTTCGGAGATGTAGTCGGTTTCCCATTTTACGTGACCCGATAGATCGCCAAGGGAGAAATTCACCCCCAAGTCGATGCTGCCCGAGGTCTGCGCGGGCGTGTTACCTTCAAAGATCCAGCCGGTAACGCCGATGGCGAATAAGTAGCGATAGGTTTCCGTTTCGTAACCGGCATGTAATCATGAACCCCATGCGCGGTCGGAGACTTCGTAGTTATCGGTGGAACCGAGGGGAACTCGTGCTTGGGGAGTCAGGGTCCAGGAGCCGCTGCGGCCGTCGAGGTTGAAGTAGCGTTTGAGCGGAAGCGCTAGGGTGGCATCACCGATGCCGTCATCGTGTTCGATCAGTTTGCCGCCGGTGGTATCGGGGAGTTCTCGGCGGGCGTCGAGGATGAGGGGGAGCTTGGCGGTGAGTCGGATTGTTTTATCCCAAGTGTAGACTCCTTCGACATGGAGGAGGTCAACTTCTTCGGAAAATCCGGCAGCGACCACTTGATTGCCCGACATCAAGTCGCGTTCTATTCGTCTCTCTCCGACAAACTGAATGCCCCAGCCGTTATCCCAGCGCGGCATTTCGTTGAACACGGGTTGGTCCGCGCTGGCAGGTGTGGCCAGCCCTAAGACGAGGCCGAACCACAACGCTTCGTTAACGCATTTAAATCGCATCGGAGTCGGGCCGCCTACTCGCTGTTCTCAGCCGGCAGGGCCGTCGTGCGCAGGTCTCCGGCGTCCAAGTGGTAGGTTCGCACGGGAGTGTAGCCGGCGTCCCAGATTGCTTGAGCGAGTGAGGGCAAATCGATCTTCGTGGGATCTGATTTCATGGCGACGGAGACGAGTTGAGTTTTCGTATCGAGATCGACGCCGTTGTTAAATTGGGCGCGATCCACGTTGGAGAGTTTGCTCACTTTCTTGCGCACACCGATGGCACAGGAGGGGCAGCAGAGTCCTTCCGCGTAGAGCACGACGATCGATGGGTTGGCCGATAGCTTTTCGCGGGCCGAGATGAGTCTGACCTCTTCGGTCACTTCGGGATTCACGTCTTCCAGGGCGAAAGTCGATAAAGGCGTTAGAAAAGCGACGAGCGCGGGGAGCAGAAATCGGAATGGACGGGAAATTTGGGCGAGCATGGCGATTGAGATGAAGACCTTTAATGGCAGGGCAAATTGAGTGAGGTTTGAATCGTAGCTAAAAATCCCGACGACACAAGATGGGGACAAGTTTACATTGGAATGAGGGCGACCGGGGCCGAGATCAAGCTGGTCAACAATTGGGATGAAGCGGTAGGTTACCGTCTCAGGTGAAGCCCCCGACCCCTCTTGCTATGATGACACGAAGATCCTTACTTAAACGCGGTGCCTTGGTTGCGGGGGTGGGTCTCATCGGGCAGGTTTCGCCGTCGGCTTGGGCGAATCCGGTGGGAGCTAATGATCGCGTTCGAATCGGCTTGATTGGTTTGGGCAGTAAAGGAGGTCAGCACGCCCGGACCCTATCCAAAATGGATGGCGTTCAGATCACGGCGTTGTGTGACGTGGATCCGCAACAGATCGCGGCCGTGAAGGCGGAGCTTGGTGCCGCGCACGGAGCAACGTTTACGTCCACGGATCTTCGTAAGGTCTTGGATCGTGGCGATGTGGACGCGGTGCTCATTGCCACGGGCAACCACTGGCATGCGTTGGCGACGGTTTGGGCCTGTCAGGCCGGTAAGGATGTTTACGTCGAAAAGCCGGTCGGACGCACGATAGCCGAAGGGCGCAAAGTCGTGGAGGCGGCGACACGCTATAATCGAATTGTGCAGACGGGAACCCAGCTGCGTTCGGACAGTGATTTGGATGAGATTACGGAGACTATTCGCGGCGGGAAACTCGGGCGCATCCAATATATCCAAGGCCTGAGCTACACGCGCCGCACGCCGTTGGTGCCGCGAGCACCGTGGTATCCCGCGGGGATTGATTACGATCTGTTTTGTGGGCCGACGCCGATGGTTCCATTGGAACGTGAAAAGTTGCATTACGATTGGCATTGGCGGTGGAACACCGGTAATGGGGATCTCGTTAACATGGGGGTGCACACCATCGACATGGTGCGGCGATTCTTAGGCGACGATGCGATGCCGAAGCGGATTATGAGTCTGGGCGGGCGTTATACCATGAACGACGTGGGGGATCCGCCCAATACGCAGTTTACGGTGATGGATTTTGGGCACGTTCCGGTCCTCTACGAGAACCGTTGCCTACCGACGAAACCGGGCGCGGATTATTCGGATCAACAGCGTGGCCTACGGCTCGGAGTGATCGTGCAATGCGAGCAAGGCTACTATGCCGGATATCAAGGCGGCAGTATCTTCGACAACGACGGGAAGCGGTTACTGCGTAAAGCGGTCGATATCGACACCGTGCCGCAGCACCTTAAAAATTTCCTCGACTGCGTGCGGAGTCGGCGGGCGCAAGACTTGGCGGCCCCTCCGGAGATCGGCCACCATTCGGCTCAATTTTGCCACTACGGCAACTTGTCGTATCGGGTTGGACGCGCGGCATCGGCCGAGCAGATTGAAGCGAGTTTGGCCTCGGTGGTCGGAGCGGGAGATGCGTTGGCGTCGATGCGGGCTCACCTTGGTCAGCATAACGTCGATCTTGCGGCGGATCCCCTGACCCTAGGCCCATGGTTGGACGTCGACCCCCTGCGGGATGCCATCACTGGAATCCAAGGAAATCGAGATGAGGACCTCGGTCGAGCGCGCTACCTGTTGAGCGAAGTTGAGCGCCCGGGTTATAAAATGCCCAAGATCAGTTGATCTGACTTCGGAGTGAAACTTATGACGAGACCCACCGTTCCTCATAAAACTTCTCAGCTGGGGAGTCGCGTGAGAATCGGGTCTCATCAAAAGACCCTGTTTTGGCCTCGGCTGGTCTTTGCGTTGATCGGTTTTGCCTTCGCGGACCCCAGACTGCTGGGCGCGGATTCGACCGTTGAGGAGTTGGGCTATCGGGGAATCTGGTTTGATTTGAATCAGAAATATGAATACGGAGATAAATACTCTGGTGGGCTGGGCACCTACACGGCGAAGCATCGGCCGCTGGCCATTCATGCGCCGGAAGTGGCCATGACGTTTTTCGTTTATGGGGGCACAACGGCGGCGGATGAGAAGCACCTGCTTTGCATGATTGGGGCCTATGACCACGCGACGGATGAGGTGCTGCGACCGACCGTGGTGCACGACAAGCAAGGGGTATCGGATCCTCATGATAATCCCAGCTTACTGATTGATCGAAAGGGGCATTTGTGGGTATTGGTGAGCGGGCGAGGGACCGGGCGCTCCGGGTTCAAGTATCGCAGTCTGCGGCCTTATGATATCTCGGCCTTTGAGCAGGTGAGCGAAGAGGAGATGACCTACCCGCAACCCTGGTTGTTGGCGGACGGAAGCATGATCCATTTTTTCACCAAATACACCGGAGTGCGGGAGCTCTATTTTGAAACCTCCCCGGATGGGATGAGCTGGAGTGAGGACGTCAAGTTGGCCGGGATTCGGGAGGCGGATGACGATAAAGGGGGGCATTACCAGGTGAGTTCGCGCAGCGGGGAAAAGGTGGGCACGTTCTTTAATCGGCATCCTAACGGTCACGTCGACCGGCGGACGGATCTGTATTATCTGGAAAGCACGGATGGGGGTAGAAGTTGGCAAACCGCCGGAGGAACGCGCTTATCGATCCCGCTGACCGACGTGGGCAGTCCGGCGCGGGCGATGAATTTTACGACTGCAGGGAAGAACGTTTATTTGAAGGACATGGTCTTTGATGAAGCGGGGAGGCCCGTCTGTCTTTACGTGACGAGTGCGAGCTTTCAACCGGGACCAGTAGGCTCACCGCGAGAGTTCCGAATTAGCCGATGGGATGGCGACACGTGGCTCACGAGTGTGGTTGCCGCGACCGGGCATAATTACGACATGGGGAGTCTCTCGATCGACGGAAGTAATTGGAGCGTAGTGATCCCGAGTGGTGAAGGTCCGCAACGCCACGGCACGGGCGGCGAGATCGTAATCCATAGCTCGACCGACCGCGGTCGCAGTTGGCGGATGGAGCGCACGGTGACCCAAGATAGTTTACGCAATCATGGTTATGTGCGGCGCGCGGAAAACGCGGTAGATCCATTCCGGTATTTTTGGGCCGATGGAGATCCGGACAAATTTAGCGTCTCACGATTGTATATCGGTGATTCGCAAGGGCGGTTCAAAGTGTTGCCCTATACGATGGCAACGATGCGCGAGAAACTCGGTTTGAAGCGGACTATCGACTAGACGCGAGACCGCGGGATTACGTTGGATCAGATTGGGTAGATTAGGCGAGTTCGGCCTCGAAGAATGGAGGAAGGGCACGTGCGATGACTTTGCGGAAGGCGTTGCGCGTCGTGGGGTTGATCGCGACATCGACGCCAAAGGAGCAACCGAAGCCGGTGGTATTCTTGGAGTCGGGTTGAGCGATCGTTTCTTCGAGCCCGGCAATCCATTCCGACGGGATTCCTCGTGACCACTTGGGGTATAGAGCACCACGTCGTCGGCGGCTTTTTGGGCGAAACGGGTAATCTACCGGTAGGGTGTATCTTCGGTGGATTCGCCGAAAGCGGCGATAACGTCGAGGATTTCGTCATGGAGCGGACGGGTTAGTTTCGGCGGCCGAGAATACGGAGGATGGCGAGGAACAGGTTGATGATATCCATGTAGAGTGACGCGGCGCTATCGATGGCATTATCGAGGGTCTTGGGAATACGATTGGCCCGACCCCAGTCGTAGCCGATGTAGCCGCAGAAAATCAAAACGACTGCCCAATCGATCCACCCCATGTCCCGCTTGAGGAAGAACACATTGAGCAGTTGGACGAGGATAACGATGATCAGGGCGGCGGAAAGTGCGCCGGCAATTTTCTGGAAAAATGCGGGGAAAATCGTCCCGAGGACCATCATGCCAAAGGTGACAACGGTGGTGATTTGGATGGCTTCGAGGACAATGCCGGGCTCGTAGTTGGCGACCACGAGGTTGACGATCGCACCGAACGGCACCGCGACCATGTTGTAACCAAGGAAACTGAAAATGGGTCGGTTTGATTTGCGGAAGAGGAAAACCCCGCCAATCGCCAAACCGAAATAGGCACCGTAGAAAAGGAAGGGATTCAGGGCTTGCAGCGAGCTGACCGGAATGGTCTCGACCATAATCCAGTTCAGACCGAAGCCCCAGAGGAGCACCGCGCCGATTAGCAAATTGTAGACGTTGGGCGAAAGTTCCGCACCAGAGGAGTCCGCATAACCGCGGTCGAAAACATCATGAGCCATTGCGCCCTTGATGCCGCCGGAATGAGCGGACGGCAATCAACTTGCTCGCGACTTACGGCAGGGTCCACCGCGTCTGGTAGATCGCAGCGGTGTGGTCGTGTTTATTAGCCGGGTTCCAAGCCGGCTTTTGGTAGTAGAAGGTAAGGATCTCGCCGGGGGTGGTTTCGATGGAAACCGGGTAGCCGAGATCGTGGTTGGGGGCGTCGTCGCGGAGGGTGATCTCGGAGGCATGATTCCACGTGATACCGTCGTCGCTGATCATGGCGCGTTGGCCGAAGGGCGGGGTGCGCCGGCCGTAACTGCAAAGGAGTCTGCCATCGGATAGCACGAGAAGGTGCGGAGGAAAACCGAGCATGGGAGTCGGAATAGGATCGGACCAACTGGCGCCGTTGTCGTCGGAATAGATCTGCCAAAGAAAGAGGTTTTTCTTCTGGTCATCGTAGGGGCGGGCAGTGGCGCGCATCATGATGACGATGCGACCGTCGGGCATTTGCGCGACGTGAGGTTCACCGAAACGCAGGTTAGGCGCCGACGGGGATTCGACGGTGCGGAGGTTTTTCCATTCGCTACGGGAGTTGGCGGCTCGGTAGATGCGGATGGAGTCGCCTTCTTCGCGATAGGCGGTGACGAGAAGGGATCCGTCCTGCAGGGTAATGCCGCCGTGAATACTATCGGGGCCCCAGCCGACGTGATCCCATGATACGCCGTGATCGGTGGACGAGTAGAGATGACTGCCGTCCCCGTCGGCGGCGGCGAGGTACTTTGGCTGTTCGACCTCTTCCATCCAGCGTTCGAGCATCGGGCGCGGGTAGGCCTCCGGTCCGAGGACATCGTAGGTCTCCGCTTTCCAAAACACGGAACGCACATGCAGCAGGAGTTCGCCGTTGGGAGCGAGGGTGAGGCCGCCTTCGCGGTCATCGAGGGGGGTGTCGACGGCGTTCACGGGTTCTGACCAGGTATGCCCGTTGTCGCCCGAACGCATGAGGGTCACCGCGCCATTCGGGCTCATGTGTTGCTCGGTGCGAATAAAGCTGAGTACGAGGTCACCGTTGGCTGCTTGGGCGATGGCGGGCCAGGCGGCGTAGACGGCCGGGTCGTGATAGAGGATGCGGTGTTCGGGCTCGGCGCGGGAGGCGAGGACAATGGTAGCGAGAGCTAGAGTGGAAGCGAGGTGACGGAGCATGGGAGAGTGGCAGAGGGGAGGAGGAAGTCGGGCTTTACGGGTCCGAGCCGGATGGGGAGAGGGGGATTGGCTGGGGGGCAGGGGGATGTCGGGCGTAAAGCCCGACCCTCGTTCGGAGGGGGAGGGTGCTTTAGGCGAGGTCGACTGATACGGATTGGCCGGTTTTGGGGGCGTGGAGGGAAGCAGATGATCCGTTCACCGAGGCGGTCACGGGGCCGGCCGGGCCGTAGAAAGTCCAGCCGGTGGGGGTTTGATTCCACTGGTTGGACCCACCGAAATCAGCGGTGGCGCCGGTGGCGAAGAGAGTCAGGAGGCGGCAGCGATCGCCGGTGAGGGATGCCTCGACAAAGGGCTCTCGATGCGCTTCGAGGAGATCGCCCGAGCGCGCCCGATCATAGGGGGCTTGGTAGGTGTGCCGACCCGACGTGATCTTCAAGTCGCCCTCGCCGAGGTTGATGATCCGGCTGGCCACGGCGGCGAGGCCATTGGTCACCGTGAAGGAGCCGTCGGGCGCGGGCGTCGCGGCCGTGATCGGGTGCCAGCGCAGGGAAATGGATTCGCTTTGCTCGAGCTCGGCATCGTCGAGCACGAGGATGTATCCGGGCCAGAGATGGAGAACAGTGCGGGTGAAGTGCTTCACACCGCGGTAGGCGGGAGCGAGCTCCATGCTCCACGCCGTGCCTTGGCCGGGCTCATGCCACCAGTGCTCTACTTTGCCGGAAATGGGTTTGGTGATAATCGGTTCGCCGCGCTTTCGGATCGGATAGAGCTGTTCACGGCCGCCGAAGCTGATCGTATTATGACCCTTGATCGACGCGTTGTAATACTCCCAGCGGGCGGCGCCATCGAAGAAGTCCTCCGGGTAGCCGGAGGGAGAGCCGATATCGATGATGAGGCGTTCGCCCAAGGTATCAAAACCGACAAAGCCAATGTCGTTGTGCTCATGTTGTTCTTCGCGGCCACTTTTGCCGAAAAGAATGCAGTCGGTGAGGGGTTTCTCCCATGACGTGCGACTCACAATCATACCGCCGTGCGCGGGGTAAGCGATGGCGAGAGGTTCGCGGCCGGTGGGCGGCAGCGGTTTCAGGCGATCATCATAGAAGAGCAAATAAATGGGGTGGGCGTGACTCTTCGACACCGTTCGTAGAAAATAGTCCTGTAAAACCGGGTCTTGGTTGGCGGCGGCGACGGCGGCCGCGTAGCCGGTCATCGCGTCTTGCTCCGGCCGAGCGTCGCCGAAGGGAATGAGTTTCTTATCGTCCAACGTTCCGTGCATGGCCCAGCGGCACATCTCCGGGAAGGGCCATTCGCCGAGGCGATCCACCTCGCCGCCGGTGGCAAAGCGCAGGGCGGTGAAGTAGCCGACGGGGATGCGGTTGGCGCCGGAGTAGGCGACGGATTCGTTGAACTCTCCATCGGGTCCGTAGGTCGCGAGATAAGCGTCGAATCGTTCCGTCGCGATATCGATGACTGCTTGAGATTTCGGGTAGTGCTCCTGCAGCGCCATCGCGGCAATGGCCACGCCGCCCGCGATGACGGTGACCCAGTTGTTCAGGTCGGTCATCCACCAGGGATCTTGGGCGACTGACGTCAGGAAAGGTTGGATACCACGCCGAACGATACCATCGCGGATCTCGGTGCGCTCGTCTTCGGTCAGAGAGTGGTAGAGCCAATCGTAGGCGATGGCACAGTCCTGGGCCAGCATGCCGGTGCGTAGGTCGGCGGGATGCCCGAACCGCGTGTGCCCCTGATCGATCCAGTCCGGCCATTCATGCAGGATCGCATTCAGCTGGACCTTGGCTGCGTCGAGATAGACGGCTTCGCCGGTGATCAAGTGGGCCAAGGCAAATCGAGTTAGGCGAGCGCCGCCGGCGTAACAAATGGAGTAGTCGAGATTCCGATCTCGGGCCATGGACGGAGGCCGGTCGGCAAACATGGAGTCGGCTTGAAGCGCCGGGAGGCTGGCCTCGGCTCGGGCTTGCCCGACGAGGTCGGACCATGCTTGGCCGAGGAAACCACCGGACTGCACGGCGCGACGGAAGTCGTCGACTGACTGCAGGCCGCGATCGTTGTTCGCGGCGATGAAGAGCCGGGGGTGGGCGGGGGGGGCGCCGCCGGTTTGCGCGGCGCGGAGTTGAGGTAGGAGTCCCCACGCGGCGGCGAGGGTGGCGGAGTGGCGGATGAATTTACGACGGGGCAGTGACATGGGATTTCCGGATTATAAACTGCGACTTACGAAGGAAGGTGCGGACGGTGGAGGTCGGGGTAGAGAAACGCTCGACCCCGTGGGGGCCGCTTTATGCAATCAGATAGTCAGCGAAACTTCGCGATGGATATCCGGCGCCGAGAGGGAAACGTGGGCACGGTTGACCTTCGCGGTAACGGGGCCGTGAGGGCCGTCGAAGATCCAGCCGTCGGCGGTGGTTTGCCACGTCGTGTCCGCGCCGAAATCGGCGGTGGCGCCAGTCGCGAAGAGGGTGAGGAAGCGGCAACGATTTCCGGTCAAGGTGGCGTCGAGAAAGCTCTCGTTGCGGATTTCGAGCAGATCGCCGGTGCGGTCACGATCGTAGGGAGCGGCGTAGGCATGTTGGCCGCGGGTGATCTGCAAATCGCCCTCACCGAGGTTGAGGATGCGGCCGGCCGCGGCAGCCCTGTCGTGGTGCACGACGAAGGAACCGTTGGCGGTGGCGTCGGGTTTATCGATGGTGTGCCAGCGCAGGGAGATGGTTTCGCTCGTTTCGAGTTCGGCATCGTCGAGCACGAGGATGTAACCGGGCCACAGGTGCAGAACAGTGCGGGTAAAATGTTTCACGCCGGTGTAAGCGGGAGAGAGCTCCATGCTCCAAGCGGTGCCTTGGCCGGGCTCGTGCCACCATTGCTCCACTTTACCGGAAATGGGTTTGGTGATGATGGGCTGGCCGGGTTCGCGGAGGGGAAACTGTTGTTCGCGCCCGCCGAAGGTGAGGGTGTTGTGAGCCTTGACGGATGCGTTGTAATACTCCCAACGCGTTGCGCCCTCGAAAAAGTCCTTCGGGTAGCCGGAGGGAGAGCCGAGGTCGACGATGAGGCGTTCGCCCAGGGTGTCGAAACCGACCACCCCGATGTCGTTGTGCTCGTGATTTTCCTCGCGGCCGCTTTTGCTGAAAAGAATGCAGTCGGTGAGGGGTTTTTCCCACGAGGTGCGACTCACGATCATACCGCCGTGCGCGGGGTAAGCGATGGCAAGGGGTTCCCGGCCGGTGGGCGGCAACGGTTTTAGCCGAGCATCGTAGAAGAGCAGATTGATCGGGTGGTTGTGTTTTTCGGACAACGTGCGGAGATAAAAACCTTGGAGCACCGGATCTTGGTTGGCGGCGGCAACCGCGGCGACGTAGCCGGTCAAGACGTCGCGCTCCGGCCATGAGTCGCCGAAGGGAATGAGTTTTTTGTTATCCAACGTCCCGTGCATCACCCAGCGGCACATCTCGGGGAAAGGCCATTCGCCGATTCGATCCACTTTGCCGCCGGTAGCAAATCGCATCGCGGTGAAATAGCTCACCGGAAGACGGTTGGCTCCAGCGTAGGCGACCGATTCATTGAACTCCCCGTTTGGCCCGTAAGTTTCGAGGTAGGCGTCAAATCGCTCCGTCGCGATGTCGATGATCGTCTGAGCTTTGGGGTGGTGCTCCCAGAGTGCCATAGCGGCGATGCCGACGCCACCGGCGATGACCGTGACCCAGTTGTTGAGATCTTCCATCCACCACGCTTTTTGTTCCACCGATGTAAGAAAAGGTTGGATACCACGGCGATCGATGCCGTCGCGAATTTCGGCGCGTTCGGTTTCGGATAAGGAATGGTAGAGCCAGTCGTAGGCGATGGCGCAGTCTTGGGAGAGCATGCCGGTGCGCAGGTCGGCGGGGTGGCCGACGGGGATATGGGCTTGGTCGATCCAATCGGGCCATTGATTGGGATCGAGGAGCGCGTTGAGTTGGCTCTGGGCCGCTTTCAGGTAAACCGCCTTACCCGTCACGAGGTGAGCTAACGCGAAGCGATTCATCCGGGCTCCGGTGGCGTCACAGATGTAGTAGTCCGGGTTCTTATCGCGGATCATGGGCAGCGGCCGACCGGGCACGACGGAGTCGGTTTGCAGGTCCGGTAGCTTGGCTTCGATGTCGGCTTGGGCGATGAGCTCACTCCACGCTTGGCCGAGGAATCCGCCGGCTTTGATGGCGCGGCGAAAGTCCGCTACCGACTGCAGACCGGGCGAGCTTTTTGCCGCGAGGAAAAGGCGCGGGTGGGCGGGGGGGGCATCACCGGCTTGGGCGGCCCGAAGATGAGGGAAAAGGCTAAACGCGGCGGCCGCAGTGGCGGATTGGCGAAGGAATTGGCGGCGAGGCAAAGACATGTAGATTTTGGATTTCGGAATTCCGATTTTAGATTGGTGGTGAAGCCGGGAGCCTATTTTTGGGGATGGATTTTGATGGTCCGTTTGGCGGAAAGCGGAGTGGCTTTTTCGATGAGATCGATGCGGTTAATTTTTTTGCCCCATACGCCAATGAGTCGGGTGTCGGTGACCTCGATGGTCGTGACGTGGGCGTCAAGCGCGGCGGCATCGTAGGTGAGTTCGGCACCGCGGCCGGTTTCGGCGCCAGGGAATTTCCCGATGCTGACGATACCGGGTGTGGAAATATCCACCGGACGATTGGTGACGTAGTGATATTGGTTGGGGCTGGTGGCCGCGGACAACGTATAGTTATCCGTGATGGCGAGCGCGTCGCCGCGATGAAGCGTGATGTGACGTTCCCAGGATTTGATGGCGGCGGCGGCGGGATAGGTGCCAGTGAGATCAAGCGCGAGAGAAGCGATGGCCTTATCGGCATGGTAGCGAACGTCGTCGGCGGCGAAGGAACGGCCGGGGGCTTGTTCGGTGCCGTTGACGAGCGGCAGGTTGTGCCAGGAGGAGCGCATGGTCCAAATCTCGTAGCGTTGGGCGCTGAAGGTTTTGGCGGTGTAGTATTCGGGGCCGACATCGATGATGAGGGGCGAGCCGTCCAGGTAGGCGATGAACGAGCCGACGTCGTTGTGGTTGTGCGACTCGTCATTGTGACCGCCTTTGGCGGCGACGTAGAGGCCCTCGGTGGTGCCGGCCTGATCGCGGGCAGTCATCAGTTGGAGATCGGGTAACCAACCATCACGGGGCAGTGGATCGGCGGCGGTTTGGCCGGCCATCTCGGCGGCGAGAAAGAGTTCGGGCACGATGCGACCAATCGATCTTAACTCAGGCTCGGCGCGATCTGCGCTGCGCTGCCACAACCAGACGCCGAAGGCCGCCAAGGCTTTGTCGTCGATCGCCTTACCGTAGCGGTAGACGAGGGGGCCATCGACGGCGGCGCGGGCATTGGCATCGGCGAAGTTCATATACCATTCGTGACCGACGTGGGCGGTGAGAATGTAGCGTCCCATGCCGGCGATGAGGGGTTCGTCGAACACGGAGATCTTTCCGTTGCTCGCGCCATACATCCAGTCGAGGGCTTCAAAGGTGCTTGCTCCGGCGCGACCCCAGTAGGAGGGGCCTTCGTCGCAGCCGCCGTCGGCTGGGTAGCTGTTGAGGAACTGGTCGAGCACACGCTGCGCCTTCTCGACGTGGCGGGCGCGTCGCTCCGGATCTTTTTCAATCAGGAGGGCCGAGGATAACCAGTTGGCCACGATCCACGGGTTCCAGTTGTTTATCGGGTGGCCCTGAGTGTCCCACGCCATCCACCAAAAGTCGGCGCGCTCGAGGCAAGGTTCGAGGATGCGTTGTTGAACTTCGTGGGCCAGTCGCTTTCGGGTCATGGGGGAAACGGTGTCAAGCTCGGGACCGAGGAGATAGTCGATCCAGGAGACGAGCGCCGCGGTTTCGCCCACGCCTAGATCGACAATGGGTTCGGTGATGTCGGGTAGATCCGAGCCCGCCCGCTGCATGAAGATGTGAGCCGGATACACCCAAGAGGATTCTTCGAATAGAACCCAAAGTCCGTTGGTGATGGGGTCGAGAAAACGGCCTTTCCCCTCGGCACATTCCGCGAGCACGAGGGAGACGAGCCGGTTGCGTCGCTCCGCCCAGGGAATCTGGTAGGACCGCCGGTCGCCGTTGCGCATGTAGTCGAGATAGACCGTGGCGGGCAGGACGGTCCAATCCTTGGTGGCGGCGTCTTCACCGGCGGAGGTGAGCCGCGCCACGGTCGCCGCATCTAGCGATCGCCAGCTGGCCCGATCTGAGGCGGAGGGAAAGGGGGACCACTTGCCGTGGGGCAGAAGAGCAGCTTGGATGCCGGGAAGATCTTTACCGAGTTGATGAACTTCGGGTGGTCCGCCGAGTAGGTTGCGGGGCGAGTGGGGGGGCGGGCCGGCCGCAGACGCTAGGTGGGTGACGAGTATGGCCAACCCGACACAAATAAAGATTCGAGGACAAGAGAGGAGGGACATCAAGTGGCTGGATTTTTCCAGAGGTTCAATACGATTGAAATTATCCAAGAGGAAGTGGGTCAAGTATTATGAAATGAACCCCATAAATCATTGATAACAAGTGTGAAACGATTTTAAACGCCGCGCCGGATGGATGAAATTTCACCTTCGATCGGGCGGAGTATCCAAGCGCGTAGAGGGGAGGGAGTTGCGGGTTGTGGGAGGGGTTAGACGTCGGAGAGGCCCGGTCGAATTACTTGACCTAGGTCAAGGCGGTTGAGCCGGAGAAAGAGTAGCATGGGGCTGAACCTCAAAATTCGTTCCAGCTGACTATGAAACAAAAATCCCGATTCTTCCCTACTCTATTCGCTGCGCTTGGCGTGGTGTTGAGCACAACCTCCATGCCGGCAGCTGGAGGAGCCTCCGGTGCTAAAGGCCCGGTAGCACTGCCCCAAGAGGTGCTCGATATGCCGGTCGAACAGGCTATTCTAACATCGCCTCCTCTGGCCCCGCCGCCGATCGATCGTGACTACGCTGCGCGGGTGGTCGTGAATCTCGAAGTGCGCGAAGAAATCGGCCGTTTGGCTGATGGCGTGGAATACACTTTCTGGAGCTATGGAGGAAGTGTGCCGGGTTCGTTTATTCGTATCCGGGAAGGCGATGTGGTGGAGTTTAATCTCAACAATCACCCGTCCTCCAAGGTGCCGCATAACATCGATTTGCATGCGGTAACGGGATCTGGCGGTGGGGCTGCTTCGACGTTCACGGCACCGGGGCATACCTCGCGTTTTACCTTCAAGGCGCTCAATCCCGGACTCTTTGTTTACCACTGTGCGACGGCCCCGGTGCCGATGCATATTGCGAACGGTATGTATGGACTGATCTTGGTGGAGCCAAAGGCAGGTCTGCCCCCAGTGGACAAAGAATACTACGTGATGCAGGGCGAATTCTACACCTCAGGTCGCTTCGGCGAGGAGGGGTTGCAGACGTTTGATATGGGCAAGTCGATCGATGAACATCCCTCATATGTTTTATTCAACGGCTCAGTCGGATCGCTGGTCGGGGACAACGCGATTACCGCGGAGGTAGGGGAAACGGTGCGGCTCTTTTTTGGCGTCGGTGGACCAAATTTGACCTCATCCTTTCACGTAATCGGCGAGATCTTCGACACGGTTTATCCTGAGGCTGGATTGAGTCTCCCGAACAAGAATGTTCAAACCACTCTGGTGCCCTCGGGTGGCGCAGTCATGGTCGAGTTCAAGGTCGATGTGCCAGGCACGTTTATTCTCGTCGATCACTCCCTTTCACGAGCTTTCAACAAAGGGGCGTTGGGCATGCTCAAGGTCTCTGGTGAAGAGGATCGCGTGATCTACTCGGGTAAAGAAATCGACGCCGTGTATCTCGGATCGCAATCCGCACAAGGCTCTGAATCAGCGAAACGAGAGGCCGCATTGCAGCAGAAGATTGAAGATGAAATCAGGGCGAATCCAGCGATCGCCGATCTGCGAAAAGAGGTGTTAGAGGAGCGCGGAAAGCAGGTTTACATGAATCTCTGTTTTGCCTGCCATCAACTGAATGGCGAGGGCCTCCCCGCGGTGTTTCCGCCCCTGGCCGATTCCGACTATATGTTGGCTGATCGTGCTCGGGCGGTTCGGGTTGTGCTCAAAGGCATGGCTGGCGCGGTCACGGTGAATGGTAAGAAATACGATAGCATTATGCCCCCGCAAGAAGCAGTGCTCTCGGACCGCCAAGTTGCGGATGTTTTGACCTACGTGTTCAACGCGTGGGGTAACGAAGGTGAGGCGTTCACGACCGACGAAGTTAAAGCGATCCGTCACGAAAGTAATTAACGTGTTCACCTCCCGTTTCATCTTTCCTCGTTTTTACGTGCTCCTGGCACTGGGAGTGGTGAGCGGGCAAATTCTCTCTCGCGCGTCCGCTGCGCCGGAGGGAATGGTTGCAATTCCCGCGGGGGTTTACGTGCCTCTTTTGCGAGGTGCTCAAGACCAACCCGAAACCCGGGTCGATGCCTTTCTCTTGGATGTGTTGCCGGTGACCAATCGGGAGTTTTTAGCATTTGTCACCGAGCGCCCAAAGTGGCGTCGGTCGCGGGTGAGCGGTTTGTTTGCAGATGAATCGTATTTGGAAAATTGGGACACTGATATAGAGCCAGGCAAAAAAGCGCCGATGGATTCCCCGGTTGTGCGGGTGTCATGGTTTGCGGCTCGAGCGTATGCGCGTTGGTCGGAGAAGCGGTTGCCGACCACGGCGGAGTGGGAGCGCACCGCGGCGGTGGGTTACACGCAGGTAGATGGAGCGGCCGATGATGTCATGCGCCAAGAGCTCTATAACTGGTTAGCGAGGCCGACTCCAGCAGTCTTACCTACGGTGAATTCAACGCGCTCGAACTCTCTCGGGGTGAGGGGATTACATGGTCTGGTGTGGGAGTGGGTAGACGACTTCAACACGGCGATGGTGACGGGAGAATCACGAGCAGATTCCGGTTTAGATCGGAATCTGTTCTGTGGATCAGGGGCGGTGGGGGCGACGGACGCGACGGACTATCCGGCCTTTGTGCGGGCGGCGTTGCGGTCGTCGCTGACGGCAAAGAACACGACGTTGTCACTGGGGTTTCGCTGCGCCCGTGATGTCGAATAAATCGAAGTAGCGAGGAACGATTGATCATGAAAAAACTAGCCTTATCATTAGCTCTCTTCGGCACGCTGACATCGGCGACGATGGCGGTTGCCGTATCGAATTCGGCAGAGGAATCGTGTTGTGCGGTGCCGGCCGGGGTGGCGACAGGACCCCTGAGCCAAAACTCTCTTTATCAAACGGAGGTGAGTTTTACTAACGACCGGGGGGAGGCGTTTGACCTGGTCGAGCTGCGGGGGCGGCCCGTGGTTTTGACGATGTTTTTTGCCAACTGCAGTCATGCGTGTCCGATGCTAGTGACCGCGATGCAGGAACTGCGGGCATCGCTGCCCGAAGATCCGGCGAACCCACCGGTTTATGTGCTCGTTTCATTCGATGTGGAACGCGATACGCCGGCGGCACTCGCGCAGCATCGGAAGAGTCGACTGCTCGACGAACAGTGGGAATTGTTGCACGGTGATGACGATGCGGTGCGAGAGTTGGCGGCGTTGTTGGGGATCAAATACCAGCAGGATGCGGCGGGTGGGTTCGCGCACTCCAATGTAATTTCGATTCTGAACCCGGAAGGCGAAGTGGTGCATCAGCGCATGGGACTCAAAGGGGGGATGGTAGAAGCAAAGAAAGCACTTTGGGAGATCTCTTGTCCGTAAAAGATAGGACAAAAGAGAGAAACAGACCGGAGGAATACACCATGAAATCACTACGACTTAGTTTACTCGCCGTCGCCGTTGCGGTGACGGGCACGGTGAGGTCCGAGACCGTTACGGAAACGCTAAAAAACTCAGGATTCTCGCTCAATTTGCGCACGCGATATGAAGGCGTTGAGCAGGATGGATTGCTCGATGCGAGTGCGCTCACGGCGCGCACTCGGATTGGGTTTACTCCCTCGATTGCGGAAAGCTGGTCGGCGTTTATCGCTGGTGAGAATATCGTCGCGATTGACTCGCACAGCTACAACCAAGCGGGTCTGAATAGCGGGGGCGCCGGACGAGCGGTTGTCGCCGATCCGGAGACCACGGAGTTGAATCAACTGTGGGTCGCATATGAGGCGAACGGAACGAAGGCGATCGTAGGCCGACAACGATTGGTCGTCGATAATGTGCGGTTCATTGGCGATGTGGGGTGGCGGCAGAATAACCAGACCTTTGATGCGGTGACTTTGCGCAACGAGAGTCTGGAGGGAACGACACTGACCTATTTTTATCTAGACCGAATCAACCGGGTGTTGGGACGGGAACATGCCCAAGGTCGCTGGGATTCGAATTCACATGGCATTAATGCGAGCACGAAGAGACTACCGGGTGGCACGATCACGGGCTATGGCTACCTCTTAGAATTTGGGAATGCGGCGGCTAATTCGTCGGCGACTTACGGGGCGAGCTGGGCTGGAGCCCAGGCGATCGATGACGGTCTGAAGTTGATCTATCGAGCTGAAATGGCGCAGCAGACGGACTATGGAAATAGCCCGTTGAACTACACGAATTGGTATTCGCTCGGGGAAGTGGGATTTGCGGGTGCTCCCGGTAGTTTGGCGGCGGGGATTGAGCGTTTGAGCTCAAATAATGGGGTGGGTTTCAAAACGCCGTTGGCGACGCTACATGCGTTTAACGGCTGGGCGGATGTGTTTTTAGCAACGCCCGGAGCGGGCTTGCAGGACAAGTATATTAAAGTGAAAACCACGTTACCCGGCGCGATTAATGCCATGGTGGTGTGGCATCAGTTTGAGACCGATCGCGGGTCAAAGGATTTGGGCTCGGAGTTGGATCTCGTGTTTTCCCGTAAGTTGACCAAAGCAGTGACGCTAACGGGGAAATTTGCCGACTTCGACGCGGCGAGTGCCTCGGGTAAAGTCGATGTGAGAAAGATATGGATACAAGGGGATTTTAGTTGGTAGGGTGAGGGAATCTAATGAGTGCACAAAATTTTGAAACCCTGGATGTTCGTAAAATCTTGGAAGCGGGTGAGGAGCCGTTTTTGCAGATTCGCGAACGAGTGGATGCCCTCGGGGCAGATGAAGGATTGACGGTCATTGCGCCGTTTCTGCCCGCACCCTTGATTGAGATGCTTAAGAGCGAGGGTTTTGTGGTCGCAGCCGAGCGGCGGGGCGATGGAAGTTGGAGCGTGAATTTCACGCGGGATTAGTGAGCGTGGTTCTGATTGAGTCGATGGATGGCGACACCTCCTCAACTCAACCGCAAGCTCACGGGCCTGATGAGCACATTGCGTTGCTGCCAACTTTTCAGTGGACTATCGACAACTGACTTGGAGGCGATCGCGTCGTTCTCGCGGTTGAAAACGTTGGGTAAAGGCGAGTATTTGTTTAGGGAAGGCGAGGTCTCGATCGGATTCTATTTGATTCAATCTGGCGCGATCAATGTGCACCGCGTCAATGCGGCGGGAAAAGAACAGGTCATTCATGTTTTCCGATCAGGGGAGTCGTTAGCGGAGGCGGCTTTGGCCTCGGAGACGGGTTATCCGGCGAATGGACGCGCGGTGGAATCGAGTGCGGTGCTTTTGATCCCGAAGGAGCCGATTTTGCAGTTAATCAGTAGCCGACCAGATTTGGCGATGCGCATGCTCGGGTCGATGAGTTCGCATCTGCGGGTATTGGTGGGAATGCTGGATGATCTCACCCTAAAAGACGTGGAAACGCGGCTGTTGAGTTGGTTGGTCAATTCCGCGGGGAAGACAGAGTCCGGAGTGATTGAGCTGACTGCAACCAAACGAGTTTTGGCCGCGGAACTCGGCACGAGTAGCGAGACGCTGTCGCGCACACTGGCGCGTTTACGAGATGAGAACTTGATCACCGTGGAAGCGAAATCGATTCGGGTTGAAGATCTCGAAAAACTCACCGCCCGCCTCCGCCGGAACTTGCGCTAGCTGTTCTTGAGTCACCGGGAGTGAATGGGGGGGGCTATCATTGTTGGGGGCGACTTACGGAAATAGGGCAAAGATGGACGACGGCAGTCACTCATCGTGGGGGAAACCGAAGGTTTGTCATCCTAATGGTCACAACCGGCCTCGGTTAGTTTATGAGGAGGTGCGGCTGGAGGGTTGCGGGGGGCAAGCGTGAAGAACCCGCCGGCTTTGGGGGCGCGGCGGGTTGAGGGGGTGAAACTGGGGTGAGGTTTAGTTGTCGGTTTCGATCCGGGGGTCGATGATACCGACTTGGCCGGTGGAAACTTGTTGCACGACGATGCCGTAGTTGAAGTTGATCTGGCTCTCGGTGGCGTCGCAGGAGTCGGTGATGGTGAGGAGACTTTGGCCGGAGCTGCGGTTGTTGGCGATGACCGGGAACTCGGTGCGGCCGAGGCGGCCGTCGGATAGAGTGAATGCGACGCCGATGAGGATATAGAGCGGGTCATTCAGTAGGAGGTTGAGCTTAACCTCCCCGCCGTAGGTTGGGGGCACGGTGACGACCAGGTTCTGGCCGGTGCCTTGGAACATGCCCGGGACGGGATCCGGAGAAATATTTAAGGGATCCGACAAGGTGGCGGTGATGGAGCTGCCGGAGCCGATGACGCCGTTGGTGGGCGTAAATTCGTTGATGGTGATTTCGATTTGGGCGCTATACATAGGAGTCGAGTTTTAGGGGGTGGAAGTTGAGCCGGGAGGCAGGTTGGCGGTCGCCAGGATGGAAACCGTTAAAGGGTTGAAGGGCTGATAGCCCAAGGAGTGAAGGAGGCTCCAGAGATTTGTGGCCAGGTCGATTTGGCCGAGCAGAAGTAGGGCTTGAATACCGGGAATCAGGAGGCGGTGGTCGTGGGACGCTTCCCAATCGGGAGGGAGCGCGGAGAGGGCGTTTTCCCAGTGGGCCTGAGCGGTTGAAGTATCGGAGTCCTGATCGGCGAGTTGACCGGCGAGCAGACGGGATTGGGTGTATTCAAAAATTGCCCACCGGTCGGCTCGGCCGGATTGAATCAGTGGGGCGGCAAGTGAGATGGCGCGCTGGGCGGAAGCCTGAGCGGCGGTGGGGGTGGTCGCGAATTGGATGGTGCCTTGAAGTCGCCAGATGGTCGCGAGGTGGCGGGTGAATTTTTCGGAAGTAGGTTCCGCGGCAACGAGGGTGTCGAGATCGAGGCGGGTTTCGTGAAGGAGAGAGGCCGCCCGGGAAGTTTCTCCGGAAGCGATGAGGAGCTGTGCGAGCTGGATCTGGGTGCTGAGTTGTGAGACGAGCCAGTATTGGTTGGCCGGGTCTTGGGCAAAGAGTGCGGCGCGAATGGCGCGGCAACGTTCGAGGGACTTGAGGCCGGCTGAGATGTCGCCGGTGATGGCTTCAATTTCGGCGATGAAGTTGAAGCTTTGAGCGAGTTTGTGCCGCCACTTGGCCACGGTGGGTTCCGCCTCGGCGAGGGCGGTGAGTCGATCGGACATTTCTCGAAAGCGGGCGAGGGCTTCGGGGTAGTCTCCGTCGAACTGAGCGGTGAAGCCGAGCCAGGAGGCGACGTCGGACAGGTCGAATTGGAGTTCGCGATCGGCGGGGTAGGATTCGCTAAGGGCGGCGACGGCTTGCTGTTCGGCCTTGAAACCAAGTTCAGCTGCGGCGAAACGGCCGGCGTCAAAATCAACCACGGCGAGGTTGTGATGACCATAGGTCAGTTCGCGTTGAGCGCGTAGCGTGGGGCCTTCGATGGTGGCGAGTTCGAGAGCGGAGTCGCGGTAGTGAGTGAGCCACTCGCGCATTACATCGAATTCGCCCCGCCGGCGAGCGACGAGACCGATCCAGTATTCCGACTGGGCGCGTTCGAAGATCATGTCGCCATCATCGGGATAGCGGGTGGTGAGCGCGGCGGCGCGGTCGTAGGCGGTGGTAAAGGCGTGTTGGGCGTCGGCGTAGCGAGCTTGATCGAGGCGGATTTCGCCGATCTGGGTGAGGGCTTTGACTTGGCGCGCGAGGGCGGTATCGGTGAGGTCTCGACCGTTGAGGTTGGCGAAGTAGTCCATCGCTTGTTCGCCCACGGAGTCGAGGAGGTTGAGGCGGCCGATCTTTTTCAGTTCGGTACGAAAGTCGCCGAGCATGAAGGTGAGCAAGTCTTCGGCTTGAGCTTGGCGGCGTTGAGCATCGGCGCGGGCGAGGGCCTCGGCGGCGGTGGCAGTGTTCGCGACGTCACGTTCGGCGCGGGCCACGGTCTCGGCGCGAGTGGCGCGGATGGCTTGGCGGGTGCTGACGACGGTGCCGAGGATGAGGGCGATGAGCACGGCGGCGGCGCTCGTGCAGGCGAGACGATGGCGAGAGATGAAGCGCTGGGCTCGATAGGTCAGTTCGGGGGGGCGAGCTTCCACCGGTTCGCGACGGAGGTGACGGCGAACATCTTCGGCGAGGGCGTGCGCGGAGTCGTAGCGGCGGTCGCGGTTTTTCTCCAGACAGCGCATGATGATCCAGTCGAGATCTCCTTTGAGGGCGGACGTCAGCCGAGCGGGGGCGGCGCGACGGAGCCGGGCAACGGTGTCACGGTCGGCGTCGGCGAGCGTGGAAACGGCGGTGGAGGGGCGGGGGGGCTCTACCTCGCGGATGATGCGGCGGATCTCGGCGACGCCGGCCCGGATGAGTGATTGCGGATCGTAAGGGGGTCGACCGGTGAGGAGTTCGTAGAGGAGGACTCCGAGCGAGTAGACGTCACTGCGGGTATCGATATCGAATTCCTGCTGTTCGGCCTGCTCTGGGCTCATGTAGGCGGGGGTGCCGATGAATTGATCGAAGCCGGTGAGGAGCGTTTGCTCCGTGAGGCGTCCGGAGGTGGCTTTAGCGATGCCAAAATCGATGACTTTGGGGGTGGGAATGCCATCGACCAGTGAGACCAAGATGTTGGACGGCTTGATATCGCGATGAATAATGCCTTTGCGGTGGGCGTGTTGGAGGGCGAGGCAGACGCGGGCAAAGAGTTCGAGCCGGGCCTCCATGGAGAGGCTTTGGCTATCGGCAAACTTCGTAATGGGTTGGCCGTCGACATATTCCATGACGAAGTAGGGGCGGCCGGACGCGGTGGAGCCGGCGTCGAAAACGCGCGCGATGTCGGCGTGGTCCATGCGTGCCAGAGCTTGGCGCTCGGCTTCGAAGCGGGCGATGACACTGAGGGTGTCCATGCCGAGTTTGATGACCTTGAGCGCGACCCGACGTTTCACGGGTTTGATTTGCTCGGCGAGGAACACGACACCGCAGCCGCCTTCGCCAATTTTGCGAATCAGGGAGAAATTATTGATTTGGTCGCCGGGCTTTTCTTCTACGGGAACTTCGGGACGGACGATCGGGCCGTTTTCGAGGAAATCGTCGGCCTCATCGTAGGCGGTCAGCAGAGCGTCGATGCGTTGGCGTTGGGATTCGTCGTCGGCGCACGCGGTGGCGATGAACTCAGCGCGGTGGGCGGCAGGTAGATCGAGAGCTTGCGCGAAAATTTTCTCGTCGGGAGTCACGGCAGAACCGATGGGGCAGGAACAATCGAAGGGACTAGAGGCACGCTAGGAGTGCGAAATGGCGAAGTAGAGAGGGCCATTGTTTTCACGGCTCGAGCGAGAGGGCGGGGTAATAGAGCAGGGGGCGCGAGGGTTAGTCGCGGAGTCGTTTGACCTCATTGAATAGCCACGCTCGGGCGTAGGCCCAGTCGCGTTTGGCGGTGCGAAGGGAAATGTTCAGCACTTCGGCGGCTTCTTCGAGGGTGAGGCCGGTGAAGTAGCGGGCTTTAACGAGTTCGGCTTTACGGGGGTCGTGAGCCTGGAGGGCGTCGATGGCGTCGTTGACGAGGAGGAGTTCATCGTCGTTTTCGGACGGGGCGGCGACGTCGAAGCCAGTGATGTCGGCGCTGACTTTCACCACGTTCCCGCCGTGGCGCTGGGCTTTTTTGCGGCGCGCGGTATCGATGAGGATACGGCGCATGCTCTCAGCGGCGGCGGAAAAGAAGTGGGCGCGGTTGGCCCAAGCGGTTTGTTGATCACCGCCGAGTCTGAGCCAGGCTTCGTGCACGAGCGCGGTGGGTTGAAGGGTGTGCGCGGAGGACTCCCGGGCCATCTTGGAGGCGGCCAAGCGGCGAAGCTCGTTGTAAACCAGAGGGAGGAGTTGATCGGCCGCGGCGGTATCACCTTGGTCGATTTTTTGGAGGATGAGGGTAAGTTCGCCTTCGTTCAATGCAGCGGGAGCGTGGAGGGGGAGTGAGGTGGCGGGAAGAGTTTTTTCAAGTGATGGCCCTTTTCTGGAGCGGCTTGCGCATGGGGTGAGGTGGTTGAAGCAGCAGCTGGTGAAAACTTAACCCCTTAATCCTCTCATTTCATGGAATCTCTTTGTCTTACGCCTACCTCGATGTCGCTGGCGGCATCAGCCCTTCTCGTTTCCTGTGCCGATTACGATTCGGGGTGGATTGGGGTGACGAACCACGAGGGGTTTAAGCTCGAACTCGAACACAAGTTGAAGTGCCGTCCGAGTCAGACTTTTGTGGTGTTTTCCCCGAATCTCGAAGACTCATATTCACTATTGGACGCGAAGGTTTCATACGAACCGGCGCGGGAGGTGGGGGTGAGATCAGGTGAGCGATTGATCGTCCTCTGGGCGGATGGGGGAGCGGCGCTCCAAAGAGCGTGGGGGGCGGTAGGGGGAGTCGAAAGGGACCGGAGTTACGGTTTTATTCGAGTGTTGGCGGTGACGTGAGCGTCGACGGGGAACGGCTGAATATTTGGGCGCAAGACTAACCGATGAATGCAGCAGCGATTATTAACGAGCTTGTGGTGATTTTCGGTATCTCCGGAGGCGCAATCGTGGGGGCGGTGCTCCTCGCTTACTGGCAAACCGAGCGCAACTATGGGTCGCGTAAAACGCGGTGGCCGAAGCCAAAGCGTCACAACCGCAAGCGTTGAGACGCTCGAGTCTCGACGCTTAGTGCCGGAACCCCGTTGCGAGGGTGAAGAACTTGGCGGGAAGATCTTTCAGGGGGTCCCGCATTTGAGCGATTTCTGATTCGAGACCATGGATCTCGAGCTGCACGATATCGGCGTGTTGCCCGGATTCTTCGATAAGGGCACCGACGTTCTGCAGATGGGCAAGGGCGGCCGCACCGTCTTGATAGCCCTCCCGGCAATGGGCCATATCTTCGTTGAAACTAAAACCGTAGTAGAGGCACCCAGGCTCAGGTTTGGTGGTGGCGACGAAAAGCTCAGTGAGGGCTTTGAACGCCTCGATGTGGCCGGGCTTGATTTTAAAATAGGGAACGATGCTTACGCAGGTATCAGAAGACATAAGGGGGTGGGGCTGATTTTGGAATTTAGAATGGGGATTTTGGATGGCGGAGGGGCAATCCTCAGGAAACGCGCAGCGGGGCCGGGGGGGGGGCGTTGTCGGGCAACGCCCCTACCGGAGCACGCGTTAGAGGCGACCCTCTTCCATGTCGTAGACGTCGAACCAGACGCGGACGATTTTGCCAGCAGGGAGGTATTGAGGGATGTAGCCCTCGAGGAACATCTGCAGCGGCATGGACATTTCACTGAGGCGCATGTCGCGCATCTTGTTATTCCAGGCGACGACGTCTTCGGGGTTTTTCACTTGGGACTGTTCGGTGAACCAAGCGGCGACGGCTTCGTCGTCGGCGCCGGTGGCAGCGAAGGCGGAAAATGCTTCGTGATCGACCGCAGTGAAATCGAGGAGGAAGCGGTCGAGGGGGCAGTTGTAGTGGAATTCGCCGTTGGTCCCGGCGGCGACCGCGCGAGCTTTATCGAGCATGCGACCGAGGTGCACATAGCCACCCAGCATTTGGCGCGGGCTGCGGGGGAACGCAGTATTGAGGTCGAGGGCGAGAGCGGAGAGAGATGATTCGGACATTAGAGTTTTTTGGAGGAGGAGATTGAGGGTGGTTTGGGACGAGAGAATTTCCAGCCGAGCATTATTCCAACGGAAATGCCGATGGCCAAGGTGACGGCCAAGAGGGCTGCTCTCGGCATACTGATCGTCATAAATAAAATCTTGGTATCGACGACGTCGGTGTTTTGGAAGATCACAATCGTCGAGATCCCGACGGCGGCAAGGGCGACGTAGAGTTTTAGCTTTTTCATAGGCTACGTCGGCCGCGGAGTTGGGTGACTGCGGCGAGGCCGGTGTGGCCGGAGCCTTCGATGACTTCGCGTTCGATGCTGCGAGCGATGTCCCACTCGATGCCGGGAAACTCTTGGCGCACGGTTTCGAGCGACATGAGGAGTTCGGGGGCGGCGAGGGGGCCACCGGTTTTGAAGTTTACTTGAGCCGGGGAGTAGGCTTCGAGCACGATCATGCCCCCGGGGATGAGCCCGGCGGCGGCGCGGGTGTGCACGGCTTGCCGGAGGGGCGAAGGGAGGTGGCAGAAGATGGAGACGATGGCCGACCAAGTGGAGGGGGTGATCTCGAAATCGGCGAGGTCGGCCAGGGTGGTGGTGATCGATACGCCGTCTTTGGCGGCGAGATCGCGGGCCTTTTGCAGACCGATTGACGATTGATCAACCGCGGTGACGTCGTAGCCGTGGCGCGCGAGATGGACGGCATTGCGGCCTTCGCCTTCAGCTAAGCAAAGGACTGGGCCGAGAGGCAGGTGAGGGGTGCACTCGACGAGAAAATCATTCGGCGTGGTGCCAAATACATAATTGTCGTCGGATTGGTAGCGATGGTTCCAAAAGTCGGATCCGAAAAGAGCGGGCATCGTGGAAGGTTGAGGAACGAAGTTAGATTTGGCGATTCCTTCAATTAAAGCAATTCATGCGTTTTATTTCGCAATCAAAGCCGAGAGTGAGGGCGTTGGAATGAGCTAAGGTAACCGTGAATTTGGCACAGAAGTGCCGAACTAGAAAGCAAATCACGATTATGAAGACACTCATTCGATTTACTGCGCTCGGCGGATTACTGCTGGGTCTACTCACTGTTCCGACGCGAGCCGAAGGGCCTTGGTCGGTTCGCTTGCGGGCGACTTATCTGGAGACGATAGATGAATCGACTCCGTTCTCGGCGCTCGGGCTGAATTTTGCCGCCGACGCGGTGCGGGTGAGCAACAAGCTTATCCCGGAGATCGATATTGATTACGCGTTTTCAGGGACGCTCTCGGCGGAGCTCGTTTTGACGATTCCGCAGAAGCATTACGTGAATTTGGATGGCGCGGGTCGGCTCGGTGGATTCAAGCACCTGCCCCCTACGCTGCTCATGCAGTATCGCCCCATGGTGACGGGAAATTTTAAGCCCTATTTTGGAGCGGGCGTGAACTTTACATTGATTTTTGACGATCAACTCTCCGTTGCAGGAGTGCCACTGAAGCTGGATAATTACAGTGTGGGGTTGGCCGCGCAGGCGGGGTTTGATTACCGGATCGATGATCGGTGGAGCCTGAACTTTGACGTTAAAAAGGCGGCGCTTCGCACTGCGGTGAAGGCGGGTGGCGCCAAACTCACGGAAGCGAAGTTGGATCCATGGCTGTTCGCGATTGGCGCGAAGTATGATTTCTAACCTCCCGGTTAGATCGTAGTAGTCGTCGGAACGCCGGGTCGAAAGATCCGGCGTTTTGTTGGGGTGTTTCAGTGCAGGCTCCTGGAACCAGCCTGGAGGCATTTGACCTAACCACGGCAGCCCATGATGCCGCCGGTTACCCGATCTGGTGGGGAGGGACGAGCGATGCTGGATCTGAAGGGCATTTTCCAATGCCAATCGCTCGAACTCAATCGACTTATCTAAGGCAAAGGTGCCGCGGGTCAAAGCTCGCAAAGGTTTGAAATTAGACCGCGTATTCTGGGTCTTCGCGACGTGCGGTTAAAGTCTGATTCTCTTGGGCTGATGGTATAAACGATCGCCTACACGCAGGCTCCTACTTTCCGAGCAAGTGGAAGTCAGAGGAACGTCGTTTAGGTGAAGATGATTTGGCCCCCGGCGGCCATTTCGTAAAAATCGCCAACGGTGAGGACCTTTTCCATCTGGGGCACGAAGTCACTGGTGCTGAGGTGGAACATATCGACAGTTGCCTTACAGGCGTAGAGGTGGCCACCGGCGTCGGATATCATCTCGATGAATTCACCGATGGGGGGGATGTCGAGTGCTTCCATTTCCTTTTGCATCATGGAAGTGGCGAACGCGGACATGCCAGGAATGGCGCCGAGGATCGTCGGGAGGGGGAAGCCTTTGGCGGTGGGCACCCGCATGGCAGGATTGCCCACGGTGGCGATTTTGATTTTATTCTGGTAGTCCTTCAGGATGCCGTAGAGGCCAAAGAAGGTGAAGAAGATGTTGGCTTCGATGCCCTCCATGCGAGCCCCGTTAGCCATAATGAGCCCGGGATAGATGCCGTCGAGGGAGCCTTTAGAAATGATGATGGAGACTTTGGTAATCTTTTCGGGATTCATGGTGGAAACAGGGTCAAGGTTAGTGGAGTAAGGGGATATTAGATACAGCCAACCGGCTTTTTGATGCCGGCGATGCGGGCGGCCTTCTTGGCGGGGCCGTTGGGGAAGAGGGCGTAGAGCTCTTTGGTGGGCACGCCGCTTTCTTTGGTGAGGCGACGGATGGAGGGACCGGTGCCTTTTTCGGCGAATTCTTGGCGCATAAATTCGAGGACCACGATGTGGCGGTCGGTCAGTTCGGGGACGCCGTCATCAACGGCGATCGCTTGGGCAATTTCGAGGTCCCAATCGAGGTGATTGGTCATGAAGCCTTCGTCGTCGAATTCGATTTCTTTTTGATTAATGGTGCGAGTAGTCATGGGAGGAGGGAGGGGGCTGAATTTGAGATTTTGGAATGTAGATTTTGGATTTTGAGGGGAGCGGGCGAGAGACCTTGAGCGGCGTCGCCTTCCGACTAGGCGGTGAAATGTCTATTTTGTTTTGAGGGGAGGTTGATGGGCGCTGAGGTTGCGAAGGAACACGATCATGAAACCTAGGCCGCGACGCATTTCGGGTTTATTGATTTCACGAAAGGCCTTAAAAGGGGAATACTCCTCGATGGTGTTGAAGTCGATTTTGCGGTAGATCTCGATCGCGTTGTCGGCGGCCTCGAGCATCTCGGGTTGGGTGAGACTTTTGATGGTGTGCAGGATGGTGGTCGCGTTGTTGGCGAGCTGTTGCACGTCTTCGATCGAGAATTCGGCGACGATATTGTCGAGGGCCCGAGCCATTTCCCGGCCCTTGTCAAAGTAGCCTTTTTTGTCGAAGTCATCGAGGGATCCGAGGGTATCGTTCATCAACGCCCGTGCGAGGGGAGTGGCGTCTTTGACGAAGTCGCGGGCGCTCTCTAATTGCACCAGCATATCTGTAATAGTATTTGTGTTACGGAGGAGTCGTTTGGCCAGATCCGAGAAGTCACCGGAGTGCACAAACGAAGCGACGTCCTCGAGTTCGCGGACGGTGGTGGAGAGGAGGTCTTTGGCGACGCGTGAGAGGTCGTCCTTGAGCTCTTCCACTTCACGACGGAGGCGGCGGAGCTCATCGACTTCGACCAACACGCGATCGAGTTTGGCGTCGAGCGCGTCGAGCTTGGCGTCGAGGGGGGGGGCTGCGATGGTAGCGTTCATGGCGGGGGTAGGTTACCGGCGTTTGCCGGCCATGGTCATTTCCGCTTCGATGGGCAGCTCGGCTCCGCGGAGAAGGAGGTTCCAGTAGACCCAACGGAACATCATTTTGCCGTAGTGGTTCATGCGGGTTTCTTCGAGGAGGGAGAACGGGCCGATACCGGGTAGGGGAAATTTGCCGGGTAGAGGCTCGGTCTCGTAGTTGAAGTCGATCAACATCCCCTTATTGAAACCGGATTCTATGAAACAATTGGCGTGCCCGTCGAATTTGGCGGGGAGGGGGCGTTCATCGATCGCGGCCTGGAGGTTTTCGAATAAAATATCGGCTTGGAAGTGGGCCACGGAGCCGGCCTTGGAGGAAGGGAGGTCAGTGGCATCGCCGATGACAAAAATGTTGTCGGCGACTTTCGAGCGTAGGGTGTGCTTGTCGGTGGGAATGAAGTTGAGCTCGTCGCCGAACCCGGATCGCGCGATGGATTCGTCGCCCTTGTTGACGGGGACGCTGATGAGCAGGTCGTAGGGCACTTCGCGTTCGTCCCAGGAGACGATTTTGTTGGCTTCGTGGTCGACGGAACCGATCGCAAACTCGGAGGTGAGTTTGATATTTTTGCGATCAAGGAAGTCGCCGAGTAATTCGGCGGCTTTGGGTTTGGTGAACGCGCCGGGAAGGGGGGTGACGTATTCGATTTCCACCTTGTTCCGAATGCCCTGAGTGGTGAACCACCAGTCAGCCAGGAAAGCGAATTCCAGAGGAGCGACGGGGCACTTAATCGGCATCTCGGCGATGTTGATGACGAGTCGGCCGCCTTGCCATTGCTTGAGATGACGGGAGAGGGCGGTGGCGCCCTCGAGGGTGTAGAAGTCGAAGACGTTGCGCCTCCAGCCGTCGCCCCCGAGGCCTTCGGTCTCGGTCGGATCGGTGCGAGCGCCGGTGGCGATGATCAGGAAGTCGTAAGCTAGCACCTGTTCATTGGAGAGGCGAACCTGGTTCTTCGTGGGATCGATGGCCTCGATCCCGGAGAAGATCACGTCGACGCCGCGGGGGAGGTAGTCGCGCCGGGGTTTGATGATGTCGCGGGCGGTGTAGATGCCGAACGGGACAAAGAGGTAGCCGGGTTGGTAGTGATGCTCACCGTCGCGATCGACGATGGTGATTTGCCATTGGTCGCGGTCGAGGACCCCGACCATTTTGTTGGCCATGATGGTGCCGGCGGTGCCGGCACCGAGGATGAGGAGTTTTTTCATATTGAAAATGGACTGAGGGTGGCGGGGAGGGAAAGGGGCAGGAAGGCGATCACGCGTGGGTTCAAAAGAGGAAGCTATAGAGGATCTGGGCGTTGAGTTGGCGGTGACCGACTCTGACTTGATTGCCGCTGGTTTCCTTTGCCTCGACACCGTAGGTGGCGGAGACGTCCACACTGTGTCGGTCATCGATTTGGTAACCGAAGCCAGCGGTGAAGTGGGTTTCCACGATGGCGGGGAAGAGCGCATTGAGATATTGGTTCGGCACGGGATTGGCCCCGTGGTTGAACCCGAACCGAAGGGTCCATTGGTCGGTTGCCTGGTAGGCGGCCCCCAGTTGAATAATAGTTCGATCGGACCACTCTTGGAAATGAATCGCGTCCATGATCTGGTTGGCGAAAGGTCCGTTGGTGGGAGCGCGATCGGCGGTGAAAGTCATGGAGAATTCGGACATGACATCGGCCCAGAATACATGGCGTAAATCTCCGACCAGCAGCCACTGGGGACTAAGCCGGAAGGCGAAACCTCCACCGAGCATAGCTGGCCACTCGAAATCATTGACTCGAAAGTCGCCCGAGAGTGTCTGGGGCATGGGACCTACGCCTGCGACGTTGAGTTGGAAGGCGAGGCTATTGCCGGGCGCCTTGAGATCACCGAGATTGGTGCGGGAATGGTAGGTGAGACCGAGCGTCAATTGTTCGGAGGCATCGTAGGTGAGGCCGATTTTGCCAGCGTAACCATAGCCCCGGGCTTCGCCAGTGAAGTCATTGTCGTTGGTGAAATCAAAGTAGGCATAGTCGACCCCGGAGCCGGGAGGCAGGGATGCCATGATTTGACCGAAGCTCTGCACGATGGAACCGGAGGCGCGGCCAAATTTTTGGCTGGTGGGATCGACGAAATCGAAAAACTGATTGCCGGTCATGGCCATTTGGAGATCCATCCCGGCCCAAACGAAATCGACTGTTGCGCCGATGTGAAGGCGTTCATTGACCTGATAGGCGAAGGGGAGAATTACGCGGCCCACGGAAACCTCCGTGCGATTGACGAGGTTGTTGCCGAGGCCGAGCCAAGAATTGGGATTATACTCCGTGCCCATGCCTCCCTGGCCGAAAACGGCGAGACCGTAGACGAGATCGTTGTGGCGACGGGTGTAGCCGAACGCCGGCATGAAAAACGCGGTGGCGCTGGAGTCCGCCGAAATGCCGGTTGGACTGGTGGCGGAGACGTCGGGTCCAAGCACTCCGAGTGCGAGGTCGAGGCGGGCGGCTGATTCCTGAAGGGAGAGGGTGGCCGGATTGTTCATCACGCCAGCGATACCGTTGTCATAAGCAAAGGAGGCCCCTCCCATACTAGAGGCTACTGGACCATAACCTTCCATGTTCATACCATTGGTGGCGAATGATTCGGGGCCGGTGATCGCCACAGCGAATGCCGCGGCAAGGAGGGACGTGCGGAACGGAGAGATCATGGCTAGAATACGCTGGGTAGCGAGTTGAGGGTTAAGGGGGGGCGACTTGGGCTGATTTTCGGATAAAACGTGCGATCTGGCTCCGCATTTTTGCCCATCTATAGTCAAAAATTGATTATATGCGCAAAAACGTATATTAGGTTTGTCTCGTCACATCCATCCGCTTTTATGCGGGGTCTAGAAATCCTAAATTAACCCT
>Ga0075109_1000278_pt1 | contig 35891 bp, 27 predicted proteins | sample AntAceMetag02UKD_FD_69798 | JGI IMG/M metagenome (GOLD analysis project Ga0075109, IMG submission 69798) | Saline lake microbial communities from Ace Lake, Antarctica - Antarctic Ace Lake Metagenome 02UKD | ecosystem: Environmental > Aquatic > Non-marine Saline and Alkaline > Saline | place...
CATTTATTTTTGCTCAAATTGCTGCTGATGGCCATCGGCATGGCATCGAGCGTGGTCGCCACTGATGCGATTGTGATCAAGGGGTCAGATACGCTGGGAGCCAAACTCATCCCTATCATGGTCGAGGAGTTTAAAGCGCAGCGCCCCGGGGTTTCTTTTGAAATCGCGGTCGAAGGTTCGACGACGGGTATCGCCGCCATTATCAATGGCACCGCCGATATCGGGATGTCATCGCGCAATATCACTGACACCGAAATTGCAGCGGCCAAACGAAAGGGCGTAGAAATCGAGCAGCATGTGGTCGCGTACGATGGCGTCGCGGTAGTCGTCTGTGCGTCCAATCCTTTGAGCGGTTTGCGCCGTCGACAGATAGAACAGATTTTTACCGGTCAGGTGGTGGATTGGGCGGCCGTTGGTGGTCCACCGGGTCGGATCTCCCTGTACACCCGCAACACCGCATCTGGCACGCACTCGGATTTCAAACGGTTAATTATGCGCCGACGCGACTACTCTCGCGACGCGCAGGTTTTGGCCGGTAATGAACAAATTGCAGCGGAAGTTGCCGACAACCCGAATGGGATCGGTTACGTGGGACTCATTTATGCGGATTCACCGGGGATCAAAGCGCTTGCGATTGACGGGTTGTTTCTCGACTCGCTCTTCCGGCCGGGCAGCGACTATCCCTTGTCCCGTCCGACCTACCTATACACCAAAGTTGCGCCGAAAAGCGTAGTGGTAGATTTTTTGGAATTCGTGAAAGGACGGGTCGGGCAGGGGATTATTGCTCGCGAAGGTTTTGTCGCCTTGCCCTAACGGAGAAAGAATGGTCGAGACTGCGATGATTTAAATTTTGCGGCCGGCGAGCTGAGGGGGTGAAGTTCGAGGCCACCTTCGATTCATCCATCATGCGAGAAATTCAGTCATCCCCCATCTTCCGTATCATGCGCCGCGAGCGTGCGAGGGGGGTGCAAATTTGGGAGCGCATCATTCGGTTGTTCTTTGGCGGCAACGCGTTCGTTGCGGTGGTGGTGCTGGCCATGATTATGGTTTTTTTGGTGCGGGAGGGGGCGGGATTTTTCCGCCAGAACCAAGCCAATTTGCTGATCTATCGCCAGGCCGGCCTAGAATTGGTGGAACCGCTGCGCCTGCAGGAGCGCGCTCATGCGGCTTTGGCTCGAGATCTCTTTGATTTTCGAATCCGTTTTGCCGAGCACCTTAGTCGCCGTGACGCGCTTTCGCGCGAGGAAGTAAACGCCTACCTAGAGCCGCTCGACGATTACATCTACCGCTTTGGTGATGCCATCGATCCTCTGGCCAGTGTGGTGATGGACCTGTCGGATATGGCTTCGTCCATCAAAATGCGTGCGCTGGAGGCCGCCTATAGGTCGGCCGATGTTGATGCGGTCTCCGAGGATGGCCGTGCTCCTGCCGCGTTTGACTTTGCCGCGGCGCGTCAGCCCTTGCTCGCTTTCCTGCCGTCTTATCATCGGATCAACGAGGTAGTGGGCGACCAACTGCTCCAGCTAAGCAACACGACCCCGCAGAAGTGGCCTTCGAGGGAACTAACGACGGACTTTGAGCAGTGGCAAAGAGCGGTCCAAGATTACGTTGAGCGTTTTCCCCGGATCGAAGCGACCTTGGCCGCGTGGGATCCCGACCGCCCGGTGCCGATGCTGAAGGCGTGGTCAACCTTCTTGACCGGCAGTCAATGGCTCACCGCGAGTTTTTGGCAGGATTGGTATGGCGTATTGCCCCTCTTGATTGGCTCGATGATGGTCTCGTCGATCGCGTTAGTGGTGGCAATTCCGCTCGGGGTAGGCGCGGCCGTTTATGTCAATCAGATGGGGTCGCGCCGAGAAAAGACCGTCATCAAACCCGCCATCGAATTTATTGCGGCGATTCCCTCGGTGGTGTTGGGTTTTTTTGGGATTATTGTATTGGGGGAGTTGATACGAAGTATATCGCAGTGGGGAGGCGTTGATTGGATTCCGGGCTTTCCCATTGTCGAGCGGCTCAATGCCCTCACCGCGGGCTTAATGTTAGCGATGGTGGCGATTCCGACTATTTTCACGCTGGCGGAAGAGGCGCTGGAGAACGTCCCCCGAGCCTACCGGGAGGCAGCTTACGCCCTCGGGGCTACGCGATTGCAAACGGTGCGCAAGGTGGTGCTACCCACGGCAATATCCGGAATTGTATCGGCCGTTCTGTTGGGGTTTGGTCGCGTGATTGGCGAGACCATGATTGTGCTGCTTTGCGCTGGAAACCGGATTGCGATCCCAGATTTCACCCAAGGGTTGGAAGTATTCACCCAGCCGGTCCACACCATGACCGGGATTATAGCGCAGGAGATGGGAGAAGTGGTGGACGGGGGAATTCATTACCGAGCCCTATTTATGGTGGGTTTGTTGTTGTTCGTCATCACCCTGTTGATCAATTACTTCGCGCAAAGAGCCGTAAAACGATTTCGGGTAAACTTGGGTTGATGCAATGAGCCCTGCTGCCCGTCAATCTCCGCATCCCTTTGCCCGTCGCCCCTCAGTGTCCCAGCGGATCGAGGGCAGCGTGGTTGGCCTGCTACGCGCCGCGACCTGGAGTATCTTGCTGGCCGGTGCGGTAATATTTGGAACCATTGTCTGGAAGGGCATGGGAGTTTTGGTTCAGCCGAATTTCCCTTTCATCAATACGAGCTTTCTCACCGAGTCCCCGGAATCGTTGTACGTATTTGAGTACGAAAATCAACGTTACGAACTTTCGGATCAAAAGTTTCGGGAGTTTCGAGATGAGTTGGAGCAACGAGCCGAAGCCGCCGGGACCAACGCGCCCACGATTGATTCCCAAACGTACGTTTATGCGGCGGGCGGGATTTTCCCGCAGATTGTGGGCACGCTACTGCTGGTCGCGGGTTCCATGGCGATCGCCTTGTTCCTGGGGGTCTCGAGTGCCGTGTATTTGAGTGAATATGCGCGCCAGGGGGCGGTGGTACGCTTCATTCGACTGTCGATACTTAACCTAGCTGGCGTCCCTTCAATCGTCTTCGGACTTTTTGGCTTTGGTATGTTTGTGATTTTTTTTGGTTGGAACGTATCGCTGATGGCGGGCTGGTTTACCTTAGCCTTTATGGTTCTGCCGGTAGTGATAACCTCTTCAGAAGAAGCCCTCCGGTCGGTCCCCCAGGGCTTCAGGGAGGGGGCGCTCGCGTTGGGGGCGACGAAGTGGCAAACCATTCGCAAAGCGGTGTTGCCTTATGCGGCCCCGGGGATCTTGACCTCTGCCATCCTGGGGATCGCTCGCGTCGCGGGAGAAACGGCGCCGATCATGTTCACGGCCGCTTACATCATGCGAGACGAGCTCCCGTGGGAGGTGGATCGGTTCGCCGATTTCTTTTTTCAAGGGGTGATGGCGCTGCCGTACCATATCTACGTCGTGAGCTCGAAAATTCCGCAAAGCGAATACTCCGCTCGGGTGCAGTTTGGCACCGCTTTGGTGTTCGTGATGCTGGTCGCGATCATCGCTTCGGTGTCAATTCTGTTGCGTTACCGGATCCGGGCTCGCCAACGGTGGTGAGCGCACTGACCTTGTTTTTCGTTCATGGATCCCGCCATTCGTATCTCACCTGAATCGGTAGCCCCGGCTGATGAAGCGCTCGCCCGGCAGGATGCGTCCCTGATCGACGTGGCGGGTTTGGAGTTTCATTACGGCAAGATCAAAGCCCTCGATGGGGTGACCATGAAGATTCCGGAAAAACAGGTCACCGCCCTGATCGGTCCGTCGGGCTGCGGAAAATCGACGCTGTTGCGGTGTTTTAATCGGATGAATGATTTGATTGAGAATGCCCACTTGACCGGGGGGCGGGTCAAGATTCATGGGGTCGATATCTACGGTTCCGACGTCGATGTTATGGAATTGCGCAAGCGCGTCGGGATGGTCTTCCAGAAGACCAATCCGTTTCCTAATTCGGTCTACGAAAACATCACGTTTGGTCTGCAACTGCAGGGCGTAAAGGATAAGACCAAACTCGATGAAGTGGTTGAACGCTCGCTGCGAGCGGCGGCGCTATGGGGAGAGGTCAAGGACCGTTTGCATGAGAGCGGCCTGAGCCTATCTGGCGGCCAACAGCAGCGACTGTGTATCGCTCGAGCCATCGCCGTGGAACCCGAGATAATTTTGATGGACGAGCCGTGTTCCGCCTTGGACCCCGTCGCCACCGCCCGAGTGGAGGAACTGATCCATCAGCTGAAAAAGAAGTACACGATCGTAATTGTTACCCATAATATGCAGCAGGCGGCCCGATGTTCAGACCGGACGGCGTTTCTTTATTTGGGAAAGCTGATTGAGTATGCTGATACCCGGACTATGTTCATAAAGCCGAGCGATTCACAAACCGAAGCCTACGTCTCCGGTCGATTTGGGTGATCGGTTTTTCTGATATCATGAAACGTTTTTTCGATACTGAGCTCGAGACCTTTAGGTCGAATCTTGTCCTGATGGGGGAGATTGCGGTGCGTCAGGTGCGTCAGGCGATCGAAGCGATGGTAAATGCCGACCTCAGCTTGGCCGAACAGGTCGCGGCGGCCGACGATGAGTTGGATCAGCTCGAGATTAAGATCGATGAAGAAGCGATCCGTTACATGAGTCTCCGTTCTCCCGTGGCCACTGAGCTGCGCCTGGTAATTGTGGGCATGAAGGCCAGCCATGACCTCGAGCGGGTTGGCGACGAAGCGACCAACATTGTGCGCCGGGTGGCCCGGTTGAGTAGCGAACCACCCTTGAAGTCCTACGAGGATCTACCCCGGATGGCGGCGATGGCGGTTGAGATGCTGCGCGACGCGCTGGATTGTTTTCTAAGGGTTGATGCTGAAAAAGCGCTAGCGGTGTGTCAGCGCGACAAAGATGTCGATGAGATCAACCGGGCACTCTACCAGGAGCTCACCGGCTACATGATCGAAAATCCGAAGACGACAAATCGGGCGTTGGAGTTGATGTTTATTTCCAAGTCGGTGGAACGAATCGCTGATCATGCTTCGAACATAGCCGAGGAGATGATCTACTTAGCGAATGGCGAGGATGTGCGACACACCGAGGCAACTCGGAATCCGGACGCGTCTTGAAATTTCTCGGCTTTCGGTTGGCCCGAAATGGTCGAGCGGTGTTGAGTTCCTTGCCGGACTCACCCTTTGATTCTGCTTTGAGGAGAAATACCAGGGGTCAACTCCTGCGGAGAGTGAAGCGGTCTTCGCCCGGCCGATGATCATCGCTGCCCGATCGTAATCGGGTTGGCCGCAAGACACCTGTTTGTCACTAATGTAAAATCACTTAGGAAAGGCAGATGGGTGTTGCACCGCCCCCTCGCCCCATGACCTGCTGAGGGTTCCATTTGCGCGCGAATGATTGGTACTACCTTCGAAATACTTGGATCCTTGGGCATGTTTTTGTTCGGCATGAAGGTCATGTCGGAAGCCTTACAAAAGCTGTCCGGGGATCGGCTTAGAGCCCTGATGCGGACGATGACCAGCAACCGTTTTGCGGGGGTGGGGACCGGCTTTTTGGTCACCTGTCTGGTGCAGTCTTCGTCGGCCTCGACCGTGATGATGGTCAGTTTCGTCAACGCCGGGCTCCTGTCAGTGCGAGAAGCCATCGGCCTGATCATGGGAGCCAATCTCGGCACTACCACGACATTTTGGATCGTGTCGTTTTTAGGCTTCAAGGTCAGCCTATCCTCTTTCGCTTTGCCGATCATCGGCATGGCCATGGCATTGATGTTCATGCCAGTTCGCAAGGTTCGCGAGTCCGGGGAAATGTTGATCGGATTTGGACTGCTCTTCCTCGGGCTAGCTTTTCTGAAGGACGCGGTGCCGGACATCCGCAGCAACCCCGAGGCTTTGGCCTTTGTGCAGAATTACACCGGACGCGGACTGCTCTCGGTGCTCGTCTTTTTTGTCTTCGGCACGATCTTAACGATCGTGGTGCAGTCCTCATCCGCGGCGGGAGCCATCACCATCACCATGGCGGCGAATGGTTGGATCGATTTTCCGACGGCGGCGGCAATTATCCTCGGGGAAAATGTCGGCACCACGATTACAGCCAACATCGCGGCCCTCGGGGCCAACGCGAACGCCAAGCGCGCTGCGTTGGCCCACTTCTTTTTTAATATAATCGGGGTGACTTGGGCGATCCTGCTCTTTGTTCCGCTTACCCAGATGGCGGATTGGATTATGCCGGGAGACCCCTTGGAGCCGGGTAATATTCCCCTGCACATGGCCGCGTTTCATACCGGCTTTAATCTGCTGAACACCGCCTTTCTAGTCGGTTTCGTTCCCCATCTCGCCAAGCTGGTGAATCGGATAATTCCCGAAAAGAAAGCGACGAATGACGATCACGTCGACTTTGAATCTTCGATCATTCCCCAGACTGGGGAGATCAATCTCCGCGAGGCGGAGGACGATGTACTGCGGCTCAACCAACTCACTCGAGATCTCCTGGCGGGGTTTAAGGAAGTGTATTCTCAGCCCCACGTCGACCTCGGGACCCGGGTTCGAGAACTAAAAGAAGTAGAAAAGGAGTCGGATCGACTGACGATCAAGGCCAACCGGTATCTTCTTCAGTGTTCTGCCGCGAAAGTCTCCAACGAAACTCTGGCCAAGATATCAGCGTTGATTCGGGTTCTGGCGGAACTGGAGGACATGTGCGACAAAGGTTACCGGCTCGTATTGTTGGCCGAGCGTCGCCATCGCAAAGGACGAGAACTGCCCCCAGAAACTGAGATGCATGTGCAGCAGTTTTCCGAAGCCATCCTAAGATTTGTAGATTTCACTGCTGATTGTATCCCCCGGGGAGCGACGGCGCCTGATCTTGAGTCGGCCGTTCAGCTAGAAAATTTTATCGATGATCTGCGCAAAAAGCTGCGCAAGCAGTCGATAAAACGGATGCAACTCAACGGGAATGTTGTAAAAGCGGAGATGCTTTACGTGGATATCCTCAATAACATGGAGGGGATTGGGGATCACTCTCTGAATGTCATCCACATCCTGCGGAATTGACCCGGAGTCGAACGTGGCTGCCAGGACTTTTGAGTCCGAATAATAATAGCTGCTGCGGGCCGGAAAAAGGACTGCGAGACTACGAGTCGGAGACCTACCCCGCGCATGCGGGGGATCTCATTCCGTAGGGCGCCCGGTTAAATATACGTTACTGGTGAGGGCTCGGGTTCCGGAGTGCCAGGCAAGCTAGGCCTCAGAAACTTCGGATGACGTGAATCCTCAAATCATTATCGTCGGCGTCGTCAGAAATCCCGAACAACCAACCGGCGGCAAGTGACCAAGCACCACCAGCCAACTTGCCTTTGAGGATTGGACCGAGTTGATGCTCTTGATCATCGAATCCGCCGAAAGACCGCGTGTCGTTGAAGTCATGAAATGACTCTAAACCCAGCCGCCAATCGGCTGCGATCGGGTAGGTCGCCTGCAAGCGATGCTCGACCAACACGCCATCATGAGAGCGTTCGCCGAATTGGAGTCCAATCAATAGATTGGCCCGTGCTTCCCACCCGTTGTCCCAATTCCACTTACCACTCCATGCGACCCGACCTCTGGAGGGCTGGTTGTCCGTATCGGCCAACTGAATTTCGAAACGCACCGCACTATCCCAACCCGCCGTCTCATCCTCGAGAAACTGCCACTGAGCCTCGAATCGAAAATACCGAAATTCCGGTCCACCTTGTCCGGGATCGAAGAACAAACCGATATAGCGTAATCGCCATGATTCGCTGAGCGCATGCTGGTAATGAATGCGCTGTGCCCATTCTGTGGGCGACTCCTCTGGTAGCGTACTCAGGCGATACTCCCAAGCCTTGCTCCCCGCCGTAACGTCTGGACTGGCCACGCTCGACGTATTGAGCGCCGAGACCGGACTCGCGGCGATGAGAGCGACCACGAGGAAGATACTAAGTCTGGTTAAGCCTGTTTGGCAGGGGGTCATAATTTGAGCTATGCAAAAACCGCGATGAGTCCAGTGACTGAGCATAATTAAGATGAACCGTCGATTTGGAATGCGGAAGGGCACAACGGAAATCACTCAGCTTGCCGGACAACTCATTCCCGCTGCTACCCCGCCCGATTTAATAAACCCATGCCGGTTGAATCTGTCTTCGGGCTGGGGCATAAAGGTCTGTAGCATCAGTCGACACGATCCGGGGTGGGCTCTGCCCGACCCTGTTGGCGGCCATAGCTTAGCTGGTGAAAGGATTCTGCTGTTCAGCAAAATGATTCAAGAGGTCGCGGGTTCCGGACCACATAGGTGGAGGAAAATTTGGCATGTATTTCGGGTATATCCTGATATACCTTCGAACCGGCCGGTCCGACGGGGGGCAAAAGGACAATCTTATCCGTCGTTTCCATCAACATCGGGGAGGGTTTGGTCCGCACCCCCGTGAATGGTGGGTGGCCCCGGTGATTCTGCATGGGGAGGAATATGGCCCCCGCCGCGAAGCTTTACGACGCGAACGGTATTACAAGTCCGGTTCCGGACATCGAGTTAAGCACGAACTCATCTCCCGAATGAGAAGGTAATGGCGGTCACCGGCGCCGGACGAGCTGCTTTCAAGGGCTTCTGGTGCAATAGAACCAACAAGGGATTGACAGGCACCAACCGCCCCGTGATTTTCTGCGGCTCTTCTTTGTGGCGGCCATAGCTCAGTTGGTTAGAGCACTAGATTGTGATTCTAGGGGTCGCGGGTTCGATCCCCGTTGGCCGCCCCATTTTTCAGAAACCTGGGAGCCTTTTCGGTGGTCCCCTCGACGAATTGCACCTGTTCGCGCAGCGTGTGACGGATCCACGAAGCCATCACCCCTCGGACGCTGGCAGGCGATAGACGCGCTGCCAAAGCGGCAGCTGTTCCGGCCGCCTGACCGATTGCGGTTATACCCGACATCACTCGGAGAGAGGAGTGCGCTTCGTGAGTCGCACTCACACAGCGAGAGGCTAGCAACAGGTTCTCGGCATCGCGGGCGATGAGACAGCGGTAAGGGATGTGGTAGTAGCCGGACCCCGGAATATCCACCATTTGGGCTTCGGCGCCGTCCGGATCGTGGATGTCGATTTCATAGGCGCAGGCCGCGACCATGTCTTCGAAACGGGCTTCGCCCAAACAGTCCTCTTGCGTAAGCACGTAGTCGCCCACCACGCGGGGGCCTTCGCGCACGCCCAGTTGCGAGGAGACAAAGCTAACCTGAGATTGGGTAAAGGCGGGGTGTTGGCGCACCACAGCGATCAATTCCTCGACCATACGCTGGGCCGCCGTAGTGGCCTCCTTGATCGAGCCGGACCGGGTGGGATCGACCCCTAGGACTTCGTTGGAGTTGAATAGCAGCCGTTTTCCGTCGGGGTAGGGGAAGGCTTGGACGGTAACGCGCGGGTTTGTTGTGCGACCTTCTTGCTTGGCCTGTCGGTAGAGACGCGTCAGCTCTTCGAGCAACGAATCCAGGCCGCCGCGGGTCGTGAAATCAGGGTCTCGTAAATGCGAAGTATCGATGTTCTCGAGGGCAAAAGTGAGGGTCGCGCTTTGCATCGCGCCGTCTTGCTGGCGCCCCTTCATGGTGTCCATACCGGCGAGGCGTGATAAGACCGCATTGGCGGTGCTATCGACAAAAATCGGCGCGAATATTTGGGCTCCATCGGCTAGGGTGATGGACTGGATCCGTCGCTGGTGCACCGAGACGGCGGTCATCTCCGTGTTGGTGCGAACGACCAGATTTGGCTCGGCACTAAGGAGGCGTTGGTAGCGCTCGAAGAGCACCCGCTCGTCATATGTCAGGCGTGGGGCTGAAGGGCGTTTGTCGCGCGTCGAAAACAAGTAGGCCTCGGGAAACAGTTCCCGATGAATCCCAAGGTTAATCGCCCGATGGTCGGTGCCATGGAATTTGCAGATCAGGGAGACCGGGGAATGCACGCCGGTGCCTCCAACTTGAGGACCGCGTTCGACGAGAAGGGTGCGGGCACCGCTGCGAGCTGCGGCCAGAGCGGCGCAGATGCCGCCGGCACCGGCGCCAACGACGATGACGTCGAAATCAGGGGGAGTGGTCGTATTCGGTTCGGCCATGGAATCAGTGAGGGGGCGTTGCTAGAGGAATTGGCCCAAGAGATTGACGGCCCAGAGGAAGAAACCGACGAAGACGATCGAACCGGCGAGACCGATCCAGTCCCACTTGTAGTCGGCGAGGCGGACTTCGCCGCGGCGAAGTTTGCCGGGCAGGTAGAGTATGTCGGTCAGCAACAGGCGGGCGTTGGGTGGCTGGGTCGCCTTGCGGTCATCGGATTGATCGGAGGAGAGCAGTTCGAGTTGGTCGACGGAGAAACCGGCGTCGCGGATGCGTTGCTCGTAACCAACGGGAGTATCGAGTCGGCAGTAAAACTCGTCCACGGCGCGTTGATTGTGTTGGCGCGTCAGAAGGGAAACGCCCACCAGCACGCCTACGGACGGCAGCAGGAACATGGGGTACTTCACCTGCACGGGGAGGCGAAGGAGTTGGCCGGTGGCATCGACGAAGCCGAGTGCCGGGTCTCGCAGATCGAGCTGGTAGAGCCCCGCGATGGCGTGAGCAATCGATTCGAGGTGAAAGAGGTCGAATAGGGTGGCACCACCGATGCCCCAATCGGGTCGATTGACGGCCAAGAAAAGCGGCGCGGTCACCAGCACCGAGGCCAACGCGGCGGCGCCCGTTACCCTCCGCCAGAGTAACGCGGCGAGGATGGACGTGCCGGTGATGGCATTGATCGCTTCAGCAATGGTCGCAAACTGGACGAGATCATTCACCCCGGTCGCAACCCACCAACCGAGCAGTAGTCCCACGACGGCGAGCAGGCGGGCGACCCAGAGGTAGTGTGAGGCAGAGGCTCCGCGCACCCAATGCTCCTGGTAGACGTTGTTCACCGCCATGCTGCTGAAAGTCAGGATACTGGCGTCGAGACTCGACATGACGGCGGCCAGTATAGAGGCGACCATGAGTCCGCGCAGGCCGACCGGCAGGAGGTCCCCGGCCGCGAGCGCAAAGACGTTATCTGGTGAAGCATTGGGGATACCGGACCCCGGCGTGAGCAGAGGATGTCCGGCGTAAAGGGCGATGGCCAAAACCCCGACGAGGCCCCAGCCGACGGTGCAGAATCGCTTTAATACCAAGCCAAAAAGTTTCATGCGCGAGGTCATCTCGTCGCGGGCTGCCGCCGCCCCCGAGGCCGCGCTCACGGTGGCCGCGCAAGTGATGCCGATCGCGAACCACACGACCCACCAGAAACCGAAGTCGGCCCCGGCACCGGAAAATAAGCTAGTGAACTCATCGTCGATCGCGGCGTCCAAAGCCTGCACGCTGCCGGCCCGATGGATGGCGAACGGGATCAGCATGAACGAGAGCAGCAAGATCAATAGTCCCTGAAAGACATCGGTCGCATAGGCCGCGATCACCCCACCGAGCAAGGTGTAGGCAATGGTAGGGATGCAGACCGCCGCCAATGCCCACGAGCCGGCAATCGCGCCGCCGCTCATGACTTCGAGAAGCACGGCGGCCGATTTGATTCCCAGACCCATGCCGACCGGCACCGCCACCAGACTCACGAGCTTAAACAAGGTGGCCATTCCGCCGCCGAACCGCATCCGCACGATATCGACCACGGTCACGATACGCAGTCGCCGGATCGCCGGGGGGAACATCCAGAAAAACGGGGTGATGAGCACCCACGTGAGACTCAGCCACACGCCAGACATGCCTCGCTGGAAACTCGCGGCCGCGACGGCCATCGGATGATTGGCGTTGGTCCCGCCGGCAAATGCCGCCGCCACCATCATCAGTTTGCCCATGCGGCGAGAACCGACGAAGAACGATCCGCAGTCCTTGACCTTAGGGAATGCCCAGAAGGCGATCGCGAACATACCGACGCCGTAGAGCGCGATTACGAGCCAATCACCAGCGGTTAGTTGAATCATCGGGGAGCAAGGAGGAGGATAAAAGGGGGGGCAAGCAATAGGAGGGAGGGATCGACGGAGAGTCGCAAACGACGGGTTTTTGTTCTGTAAAATAGTCGAGCGGTTGCGCTAAGTAATGGTGCGCCCGAACGTGAGCGGCTGCCTCGACTCCGGCGTAGGTCGGAGCGGCATCACGAACCTCATTTCAAACCCCGATGAAAACCTCCCGAGTGACCTATAAGGATGTGGCCCGCGCCGCCGGAGTGTCGCCGATGACGGTGTCCTACGCGCTGCGCAAGGACCCGCGGATCCGCCTCGAAACGCGGCGGAAGGTGGAAGCGGAGGCGGAGCGTCTCGGTTACCGACCCGACCCGGAGATTGCCAAGCTCATGGCGCACCTAGCGCGCGGTCACCAACGCGCCTACGCGGGCACGCTCGCGTTCGTCTTCACGAGTTTCCGTGCGCCGACCACCACCCCGGGTAGTTTGGATGCGCTTTTATTAGCCGCCGCTCGCGCGCAGGCCGACAAGTTTGGCTACGCCATGGAGGCGCATTGGTTGCATGACCCCAACATCCCGATACGGCGACTAGAGTCTATGTTGGCCTCGCGGGGGATCGCGGGAATCGTCCTGCACGTGCCGGATCGTATGATCGAAAATCTCGGCACGGGTTTCGCCCGTTTCCCGGTGGTCGAGATCGGCCATTCTATTTTGCAGCCTAACTTCCACCGGGTGGTGGGTAGCCATTATGAAGATGCCCTTACCGTACTGATGCGCATGAAATGCGCCGGTTACCGACGCATCGGTTTAGTCGTGCCGGCAGTCTGGACCCGTAATACCCGAGCCCAGACTCTCGCGGCCTACCTCGGATTTGTGGAGCAAAACCCGGCGCAAGAACGCGTCGCTCCACTCGTGCATGGCGAATGGAACGATGCGGAATTTCACGCGTGGCGCGGGCGGGAGCGCCTAGATGCCGTATTCGCAATTGGTTCCGCGGCCTTCCGGGCGGTGCAAGCCCAGGGTATCAAACTGCCTCGCCAGCTGGGTTTTGTCTGCAATCCCCTGCAGCACGAGGTGCTCTCCTGCTGCGGTATCCGGCAGAATGAGCAACGCAAAGCAGAGACGGCGGTCGACATGCTCGTCACCTTCATTAACCGCGGTGAGTGCGGCCCGGCGGAGTCGTCCCAGGCCGTCCTCGTCGAAGGGATCTGGCAGGAGTCGCGCACCCTGCGGCGCAAGCCGACGAAGGCACGAAGCGGAAGGTTAGTCGCTTCAGTCGCTCGGCGTTGAGGCGGACTATTTTACCATAAAAAATCGGCTGGGTTGCGGGTAGGGCACCGGTGGGGATCGGCTCCTAGAGTGGCTAAAATTGCATTCTTCCAAAACCGACTCGGCCGCACGGACGGGGTTTCTCTCGAAGTCGACAAGTGGCGTCGAGTCCTGACCGAGCGATTGGGTCATGAGGTCGTCTATTGCGCCGGTAATCCCGATGTGCCCGGGCACTGCTTGCCCGAATTATTTGCGTCCCATCCCGTGACGTGGCGCATCCTACGCAACGCTTCGGTCGCGTTTACCGACTACGCCACCCCGGCCGAGCTCGAGGCGGAAATCTACATGCATGCCGATTTGATTGAGCAGCGTTTGCTGGACTTCATCGCGAGCGAGCGACCGGACGTATTGGTGCCCAACAACCTTTGTTCGGGTGGTTTCCAGCCCGCGGCGGCGGTGGCCTTTCATCGCGTGATTCGGCGAACTGGATTGCCGGCCATCGTGCACTCCCATGATTTTTACTACGAGGACTCGGGTGAAGTCTCGGCGACCGGGCACGTAGCGCACAGTCTTTACGAGCGATATTTTCCGCCCATCTTACCGCGCGTCCAGCATGTCGTGATCAACCGTATTGCTCAGCGCTGGTTAGCCGAACATAAGGCCCTCGCGGCAACCGTCGTGCCGAACGTTTTCGACTTCGAGCAGCCCGCCTGGACGCAGGACGATTATAACGCTGACCTGCGGACGATGATCGGAGTGAGCGAGGACGATCTGGTGATATTGCAGGCTACGCGGATTCTGGATCGCAAGGGTATTGAGCTGGCCATCGACATGGTCGCTCAACTCCAGCAGCCGGGCCGCCGTCGCACTCTGGCGGGGGCGGCCTTGGTGGGCGGCGGACGCTTCCGCGAGGACAGTCGTATCGTGCTGGTGTGCGCGGGTATCGTGGAAACGATAGGCATCTCGGGTGGTTATTGGCCGGCCTTGCAAGCCCGAGCTCAGCGCCTCGGCGTCGATCTGCTTCATATCGGAAAGCTAGTGGGGCACTCCTGCGGTCGAGGTGCCGACGGGGAGAAAATCTATTCGCTGTGGGACACTTATGCGCACGCGGATCTGGTAACTTATCCGAGCCAATGGGAGGGGTGGGGCAACCAGTTCATCGAAGCGGTCTTTGCGCGGCTACCCGTGGTGGTTTTTGAGTATCCCGTTTGGCAGACCGATCTCGCGCCGCATGGATTTCAGGTCATCTCGCTGGGAGACCAGGTGAAGCGCGAAACCACGGATGGGTTGTGCGAATTGCCGGCGGGTCGCATGGCCTCAGCGGTCGACGAAGTCGTGAGCGTGCTCACGAACCCGGATCGGCGGGAAGCGATGGTGGCGCACAATGCGGAAATTGGCCGACGGGAATTCTCGATGGCGGCACTCGAGGGCCTCGTGCGGGTTCTGTTGCGTGGAGCCCATCTGCCCGAAAAATTGTGATGCGTAGTGCTGATTTTTCGGCGAGCGCCGGCGCCACGGAATGGCGCTTGGATGCCGGATGGCTGGACCGGCCTACTGTTTCCGTCCGCGGTAGCCCAAGCGGGCGAGGGCTCGGGCTTACCTTCGACGGCTGCGGTGACGGTTTGTTCTCCGAAAACCATCCCTTGGCTCGGGCGCAGAGCTTTACGGTCGAGGCTTTGTTTCAACCCCATCGAGGCGGTTTGGCTGAACAGCGTTTCGTGCACCTCGGCTGCGGAGTGGATGATGACCGGCTGCTGCTGGAGTTGCGCGCCGCGAAGGGTGGCTGGTATGGCGACGTCTTTTTCAAACAAGGAGAATCGGAAGTTGTATTGGCCGACCCAGCACGCATTCACCTTTGGCATGCTTGGTATGCGATGGCGTGCGTCGTGCAGGGACGCACCTGCATCGCCTACATCAACGGAGTTGAACAAGCTCGGGCTCAGCTGTCTCGGCCGGTGCGCCCGCTAGCGGGCGGGCCCCTGTCGATGGGCCAGCGGCTCAATGGGGTATGGCCGTTTTATGGCGATATCGCAGCCCTTCGTTTTTCCCCGATTGCCCGGACCGGGCGGGATTTATGGACCGGAAACGTGGCGCATGATCTGCCGGTGGGTCCGTAATAGTTTTACGTTACAAAATACTCACGATGGTAAAGTTCTCGAGGATACTTCCCTGTCTGGCTTATCGCCAATCTAACCTAAATCAGTAGCCGCAGCGCTTGGCGAATAAAGCGCGCGACACCATCCTAACCCCCCTAAACTGCCCCATGAAATCTCTCTCCTTCGGATTGTCCGCCGTGCTCGTCTTGGGCGCTGTCGCGACTGCCCCGCTCACTGCGCAAGTCGCGCCCGCAACCGACGACACCGTCATCGAGTTGTCCCCTTTCGAGGTCAGCGATCGCTCCGGCGAAGGCTACACCGCAAATGAAGCCACCACGGGCACGATCATCGCTCTTTCGCGCAACGCTATCCCCTTCAACACCTCGGTCGTCACGAGCGAGATGCTGTCGGATCTCAACATCACCAATGCCTCCGATATTTCCGAGGTCATTGCCGGTGTTTCGCGTGATACCGATCCCTACATCTCCGACGAGCAAGGCCAGTCGTCGCTCGGTTTTCGCGTCCGAGGCTTCTCCAACACACCTCTCTACAATGGTTTTCAAACCGGTGGTCGCATTCTCAGTCCCAACAACCTGGGCCGCATCGAGGTGAGCAAGGGACCTAATGCCGTGCTCTACGGTCAGGCTCCCGCGGGAGGCGTCATCAACTTCGTGCCGAAGCGCCCCCAGTTCAACGACCATGGTTCGGTCGAGCTCGGCATCGGCGGTAATGGCTGGATGATGGCCGGTTTCGAGCTGGGAGGACCGCTTAAAACTGAGGCCCTCGGCAAAGCGGCTGCATTCCGAATCGGCGCTAACCTGCTCGAATTTGAACGCGAGCAGATCTACTTTGAGAACTCGGTATTCAGCTCCAATGCCGCCTTGACGTGGCAGCTCAACGACGTGGTCACGCTCGACCTGCAGGGCGAATACACCGAGGTATCGACGGTGCCGGCCCGTACGGCGGCCTTCGTCTCCACCGGCAGTGGCCCGGACCGCGTGGTCGATCCGTTTAACCGCCTGCGCAATGATCGCAACTTCACCTACAACGGCCCCTACAGCCTCAATAAGAACGATGTATTTCTCGGCTCGGCGTATGTGAACTTCTCCGTGTCCGATTCAGTCACGCTGCGCGTAGGGGGTTTTTATTCCTCCCAAGGGCTGGACTCCAATCGTCTCACCACATCGCTCCATTCGTCGGAGAGTGGCTCGGCGAACTACATTCATTGGGACCAACCGCAGATCACTCGCGCGGCGAAGGCCGACCTGTTGCACGAGGGACAGTGGGGAGAGCTCAAGATCAACAGTTTGCTCGGCTTCGAGGTGAACCATCAGGAAGTCGATACCGATGAGATTCGCACGCCGAGCAACTACACCGTTACCATTCCGTTTTCGCGTAAACCACTGGTGAGCGACTGGCCGAAGCCGCCGCCCCGCAACGAATACACTGTGCTGCGACGGGATGAGTTTTCGACGGTTGATTGGACCAACGCCCGCTTCTCGCAATTTATCAGTGCGCCCAACGACCAGTGGACCGCGATGTGGGGTATCGCTCGCGGAGACGGGGATACGTTTTTTATTGATCGTCGAAACGGTAACGTAGCTCGGTCCGAAGGCTCTGATACGACCTACACGGCGGGAGGCACATTCAAGTTCACCGACGAGTTGATCGCGTTCGCTAACTACTCGACGAGTTTCGAAATCCAAGGCGGCAATCAGCAGAACCCCGATGATTTCCTTGGATTTCCGACCGTTGCAGCGCTCACCGAATTCATCAGCACGCGTCCGCCCAATCCGCTCGACCCCCAGACCGGTGGTGGATTCGAAGTGGGTCTCCGCAGCGAATTGCTGGAGAGCCGGTTGAGCCTCACCGCGCTCTATTTCGACCAGACGCGTGAAAATATTGCGCGTTCGTTCTTTGTCCGCGAGAGCTTCGTGGGTGGGGTAACCAGCGAGGACGTTCTAGCAACCTACTCCCTCGCCTCGGGTGAAGAAAATGCCAAGGGCATCGAACTCTCGGCCGATTGGTTCATCTCGGAAGCTTGGGTATTCACGGCCAGCGCCCAATTCAGCGATGGCGAGGTGGTATCGAATCCCGAGGCTCCTCAGGAGGAAGGGTTTGGACTGGTGCGCTCGCCCGAAGATATGGTGAGCGTATGGACCAAGTATGACTTCGCCCAAGATAGCGCGTTGCAAGGGCTCTCGCTCGGGCTCGGTGCGTCTTACAACAGCTCCACCCGAATCCGCCCCAATTTCAACGATCTCTACCGCGTCAGCGATCCCTACACCAATGTGCGGTTGATGGTGCGATACGGCTACGAAGGTTTTGGGCTGCAGCACTCGATCACATTGAACGTGGAGAACCTGTTGGATGAGGAATACACGAAGGAAGACAACTTCCTCAGCGAGCCCCGGCTATTTCGCTTAGTGCATCGCACTCAGTTTTAGTTCTCTTAGCCGACGCCTCGGTTCCCCGTATCGACGGGTATAATCAAAGCGTGGTCGCCCAAAACCCGCCTACCCAGGCGGGTTTTTTTGGCGGTAGTCAGAGGGACGCCATTGGCTCAGGCGGAGAAAGAAACGAGCCCAAGGGTCCTAACCAGTGCCAGATCACCGTGCCAAAAGGGGATAGAACAACGCGGTTAGTTTGGCACTTGATTTACGGTGCTCAGGGAGCTTACCCCAACTGCTGCACGTCTGCTGATTCGGGCACGCTGTTCTCCGGATGGTTCGTTAACTGCAAGGAAACCTGTAACCGCTTTAGTCTGTGATGCATCCGAACAAAACTGAGCCTGGGATACGACGAAGCCGCGGAGCTCGCCGGCTGTCATTTGAGTCTCTACCGAACGCTTCGATTTTCTTGGGCTGGATATGGGTGAAGAAATCTATTTGATGGGCGGTCTTATGCATCATCCCCTTCGTGCCCCTCGAATGGTCTTAGCGATCGTTCTCCTGATTTTGACTGGTCTTGGCCTCCAAGCCCGCCCGGAGTTGGGGCTGCAAAGCTGGACTCTACGGGAGATGAATTTCGAGGAGGCCGTTAAATTTGCGGCCGACCATGGTATTAAGCAGGTGCAGTTTTTTCGGAAGCATATCGATCCGAATGCACCGATCGCCGAGAACTTGGCGAAGAAGGCATTTTTAAAACAACACGGGGTAAAAGCCTATGCGATCGGGGTGAGTAGTACCACCATGGATCCTGACGAAAACCGGAAGCTCTTCGAGGTCGCTAAGCTTTTCGGCATGGAGGTTATCGTAGTCGAGCCGCGCGATCTCGCCCAGTGGGACGTGCTGGAGCCGTTGGTGCAGGAATACGATATCAAGCTCGCCGTGCACAATCATGGCACCGGTTCGACCTATGGTAATCCTGCGACGGTGAAGCAGGTGCTCGCCGAGCGCGATGAGCGCATCGGGGTGTGCCTGGATATTGGCTGGGTGACAGCCGCCGGATTTGATGCTGCGGAGATCTACCGGAACTACGGCGGTCGGGTCTTCGACATGCACCTGAAGGATAAGGTGCTCGATCCGCGTGACCCTGACGTGCAGCCCACGGATACCCATATCGGGTTGGGCAATGCGAACTACGACGAGCTCTTCGGTCTGCTCAAGCGCGATGCGTGGATGGGCGTTATGGTGATCGAAACGGACAGCAATGAATTTGCCGCTGATCCCGCTGAGTTCGTGGCGCGCGCCAAGGTGTTCTTCGAGTCTTACTTTCCGCCTGAATGACCGGGGCCGCAAAATGTCACTAGCCGGTTGATCCCGTCCGGCAGTCTAGATAGTCTACCCCCGGGTATGAGCCGATTCCGACTGGTCACATTAAACATTGCGCATGGCCGGGGGTTAAATCCCATCCAAGGGACGTCATCGGCCGAGCGGATACGGTGGAACTTGCGCCGGATCGCCGCCTTGTTGCGGCGCATCAATCCCGATGTGGTGGCGCTGCAAGAGATCGATCAACGCTCTGCTTGGGCGGGCAACTTTGATCAACTCGATTACCTAGCCGAGCACACGGGCATGTCGTTTTCGGTGTTTGGCGTGCACAATCGCCGGGAGGGCCGATTGAACCTAGCCTACGGCAACGCCATCCTTTCGCGGCATCCGATTATCAGTAGCGAGACGGTTTCATTTGGCGCGCGTTCAGTGGGAGAGAAGGGGTTTATCTTTGTGGAAATCGCCGTCGCGGGACAGCGATTGCCGCTGGTGAATTTGCACCTGCACTATCGTTCTCGGGTGCAACGGTTTGGTCAGCTGGATCAGTTGTTGGCGTTTTTGCAGGAGAAACGACGGGTGCATCAAGCGGACTGGCCGATGCTGCCCATCGTGTGCGGGGATTTTAACACCCCGGCATCCGCCTTCGATGTCACCCATGCGTTGTGGGAGCACCTGCAGGAGTTGGGCGATTACAGCATGCACCCGCAGCGAGGCCGCACGTTTCCGTCGGTGCTGCCGGTCCGCCTGCTGGATTTCGTGTTCCTGCCTCCTCGGGCCCGGTCGCCGCGGTCGTGGGTGCTCCGATCCGTGCTGTCGGATCATCGACCGGTGATGGTGGATTTTCAGTTAGACTAAAAGGTTGCACGGAATGAATTGCCCCGGTCGCAGGATTTTGCGCGGATGATTGGTTCATGGATCGAATCGCCCAAGCTTTCAGTCGTGCCGCCGCCGAAAACCGTGCCGCTTTTGTGGCGTATATTTGTGCGGGCGACCCCGATTTTGAGAGCTCGTTGGCCGCGGCCCGGGCGTTGCTCAACGGCGGGGTCGATGTGCTGGAGCTGGGAGTGCCGTTTTCGGATCCCCTCGCGGATGGACTCACCAATCAACAGGCTGCGCAACGCGCTCTGGAAAGTGGCATGACCGCATCCCGGGTATTTGATTTCGTGAAAGCCCTCCGCGACGAGTTTCCCGAGACTCCCATCGTCTTCTACACCTACTACAATTTGGTATTTTCGAATGGCGTGGACGCCTACGTGCAACGGGCCAAAGCGGCCGGTTTGGATGGCTTACTGACCCTTGATTTGCCGCCTGAGGAGGCCGGGGAACTCATCGAAGCCTGCAACGCGCACGACTTGCGCACGGTATTTATTGTGGCGCCCACCACGCCCCCGGAGCGGTTGGTCAAAATCGGTGCCGTCACCACGGGATTTGTCTACTACGTGTCCCGAGAAGGCGTGACCGGGGAGCGCGATTCGGTGGCGGCCAATATCCCGGAAGCGATTGCCTTGATCAAACAGCACACTCAGCTCCCCGTCGTCGTCGGTTTTGGAATTTCCCGACGAGAGCACGTCGCCGAAGTGGCGGCGGTCGCCGATGGCGTGGTGGTCGGCAGTGCGCTGGTCAACGTGATCAAAGAGCGGGTCGATCGTCGGTCGGAAATTGGGTCCGCCATGACGGCGAAAATTGCCGACCTGATCGCGGGGGTGCAGCGGTGAGTGATGCCGTCTCGCTCGATCAGCGGCGCTTGCTTTTGATCGATGATGATCGGCTGCAAGCCCGGTTGGTGGAGCAACAGCTCAAGGTCTTTCGGCGCGAACGTTTCCACTTGGAATGGGCGGCCACGTTTGAGGAGGGCTTGCAGCGATTGCTCTCCGGTGATCACGAGGTGTGTTTGTTGGATTTTCAGTTGGGCGAGCGCGATGGTTTGGAGTTGATTCGTCAGGCCAAAGCGGCCGGGTGCGCCGTCCCGATTGTATTTCTGACGGCGGAGTCGTCTTCGGACATTGATATCGAGGCGATGAATGCGGGCGCGATGGACTACTTGGTCAAAGGCGAAATTTCCCCGCCGATCTTGGAGCGATCATTGCGTTACGCTCTCAAATTGAGCGACACGCTGGCGGAACTTAATCGCCTCGCGACCCGCGATGAATTGACCGGTTTGCTCAATCGCCGAGAGCTCAATCGGATTCTGTTGGAAGAGTCGGATCGGTCCGCTCGGTTCGGTCGTCCCTTCTCTTTGGTGATGTTGGATCTGGATCACTTCAAAGCGGTCAACGACAAGTATGGGCACGCGGCGGGAGACTTGGTGCTTCAAGAAACCGCGACGCGAATTTCCAAACATCTCCGACGGACTGATCGAGTGGCCCGATTTGGCGGCGAGGAGATTGCCGTATTGTTGATTGAGCTCGATCAAGCACAGGCCGTCGAAGTCGCCCAACGGTTCGTCGATGAGGTGCACGACCAACCGTATGCATTGCGGGACGGCACCGCCCTCGCGATTACGATCAGCGCGGGTTTGGCTACGTTGCCTTTTGTCGCGACGACCGACCTAGAACTGTTGGAAGCCGCCGATACGGCGCTCTATCAGGCGAAGCGAAACGGGCGAGATCGGTTGGAGATCGCGCAACTCGATTCCGCCTAGCCCCCGCCTTCAGACGGTAACTAAGATGCGCAGACTGCGCGGCTGCACCGCGACATCGATCCGCGCCGGTGCCTCGTGCACCTCGCCGTCCGTGTGCAAATATCCGGGCTGGGGGCGTTCGATGGTAAAGCGATCGCTGGTCAGCAGCGTGATGGCCGGGCTTTTGGCGGTGGAACCCCGCCGCATGCGATAGGCAAGCGCCGTAAACCCCAGCGCGCCGACGGGCCGGACGACAGTGAGGTTCAGCAAGCCGTCATCCACCTTGGCACCCGGTGCGATAAAGCAGTTGTAGCCGTATTGGTCGGAGTTGGCGACGGCGACCATGAGGGCGGTGAACTCATGGGTTTGTTGCCCCTCGTGAATCACGTAGCGGGAGGGCCGGTATTTCCTCCATAAATTGATGCTGGTGCGCAGATACGGCCAAAACCCACGATCAGTCAGACTATTAAATCGCACGCTCAGGTCGGCGTCGTATCCGATGCCGGTCACGTTGAAGAAAGGATGCTGGTCGGCCGTGCCGGTATCGATTTCCCGAACTCGTCCAGACACGAGAGCGTGGAGGGACTGGAGGACCGAACCTTGTAGGCCCAGATGCCGCCCGAGACCATTGCCTGATCCGCAAGGAATCAGACCTAAAACGGCGTCGGAATGGGTCACCGCTCGGGCCACCTCGTTCATGGTGCCATCTCCGCCCATCGCGACGATGATGGGGCAACCGTCGTTGACGGCTTGTGCCGCCAACGCCGTCGCGTGATTGGGGCCGGCGGTCTCGACGAAGTCGGCTTGAATCCGCCGCTCACGGAAAAACCGCTCGGCCGCCTGCCGGTTCCGGGCATTCCGGGATGCGTTGCCCGATTTGGGATTGTGGATAACCCGGTAGGTCGTGCGGGCGGGATTAATCGAGGCGGGCATAGGAGAGGCTTGATCCAGCAAGTGGGCATCATTGGTCGTCGTCCAGACTCGGGGTGGTGAAATCCAAGTTACCCGTTTCGCCGCAGGATGCGGTATGGAGGGTCTTGTCACAGAGGTTCCGGGCCGCCTTGCTATCCAGATGGCGAATACGTCACCTCTCTATGTGCTGACGGGTCCGACTGCTGTGGGGAAGACGGAGTTGGCTTTGCAGTGGGCGGAGCGATTCGACGCCGAAATCATTTCGGCCGACAGTCTGCTTTTTTATCGAGGGATGAACATCGGCACGGCCAAACCCACGTCGGCGGAGCAGGCGCGCGTGCCACATCACCTGATCGACATCGTGCCCCCGGCCCAATCGGTCAATATCGCGGAATACGTCCGGTGGGCTCGTGGGGCGGTTACGGATATTCAGGCACGCGGAAAGCGAATTTTGGTGACGGGGGGCAGTGGGTTTTACCTGAAGAGTTTTTTCGGACCGGTGGTGGATGATGTGCAGGTGCGACCGGAACTTCGCGCCGAGGTGGAAACGCAGCTGGAGCACGCCGGATTACCCGCGCTGGTAGATCGATTGATCGCGCTAAACCCGGACGGGCTGGCGAACTTGGATACCGCCAATCCGCGGCGAGTGATGCGGGCGCTGGAGCGGTGTCTAGCTAGTGGCAAAACCCTGCTGGCATTGAAGGCAGAATTCGCCGCCCAGCCTGGACCGTTTGCGGACCATGCAGTGCGGGGAGTGAAGCTAGAGCGAGACCCCGAGGAACTCGCGGATCGCATCACCCAGCGCGCGGAAGCGATGCTGGCGGCCGGGCTCGAACGCGAAGTGCTCGGACTGATTGAGCAAGGGCTGCGCGATAATCCTAGCGCCGCCCGTTCGATTGGTTACCGCGAGACTCTGGCGGTGATCGACGGGGGCCTGCCGCCGGAAAAGCTGCAGGAGGAAATTGTGCGTAATACCAAAAGGTTGGTCCGCAAACAACGGAATTGGTTTCGACAACAATTGCCGCAGTTGCGCGCGGTTGATGCGGCGACGGCGCAGGCCCTGACTTTGTTTGAGGTTTAGTTGGTGGCGGCGACGGTTTCGCTCAGGTCGATCGCGAACCGTTCGAGCGAGGTGCCTTCGAGCCGGGCCAACTCGGCGCGGGCGACGGCGAGGCCTACTTCAGCTTGGAGCTCCTGCACCCGCGCATTGTCGAGATCTTCTTGAGCCTCTTGCACCTCGCGGAAGGTCGAAAGACCGGCGTCGAAACGGGCCTTCTCTAGTTCGAATTGTTCGACACTTAAGCGAGTGGAAAATCGAGTGATGCGCAGGGCTTCGACGGAGGTTTCGACCAGTCGAATGGAGGCGCGCACATTCACCATGATGGTTTGCTCCAGTTGCAGCAGGCGGGTTTCTTCGCGATTCAGTTGGGCGACGGCCTGAGCATGGCGTGCCTTTTCATCGCGCAGACCCCACGGCACGGTGAGCGCGAGTTCCACGCCCCACGTGTAGCCATCGCCGCTCCAAAGCTCCTGCACCGCATCCGAGCTGGAAGCCTGGATGTTGTTGAGGCCGACGGAGGCCCCTAGGTCGAGCGTGGGTTTTCGATTTCCTTTGGCGACGCGCTCATTGATTTCAAGTTGTTCGATCAAGATTTCGGTGGCGGCGTAGTCGGGGCGATTTTCCCGCGCCAATTTGTAAGAATGGTCAAAGGAGACGGCTTCGATATTGGGTTCGCCGAGATCGACTATGCCCACGCCATCAGCGAACCGAAAATGATCAATCAAGGACATCAGTTGATCCTCGCGGTCTTTGACGGATCGGACGGCGAGGAGAATATCGCGCTCGGCATTGGCGACGCCGAACTGGGCTTGGAGCACGTCGAGATCGGTCGCTACGCCGGACTCTTTTTTGGCCACGTTTTCGTCGAGCAAGCGTTGGGCGAGTTCGCGGCTGAAAAGACGCACCTCCAGCTGCTTGCGGGCAAAGGCGAGATTGTAGTAGGCGACCTCGACGTTGCGCACCACGTCCAACACGGCGGAGCGGTAGTCAAAACCGGCGCGCTCCAAACCCAGCCGGGCGCGTTTCAACGCGGCTCGGGTTACGGCGGGGCCGAAGCCCTTGAGCAGGGGTTGGCGGATGCTCACAAACGCGTCGCTGTTGTAGGCGGGATTAATGAGGGCGTTCCGGGAATTGGTCTCGCTACTCCGCAGATTGCTTCCGATTTGGATCTGCGCGCCGGTCGCGATCTGCTGTTGGGCCGTGAGCCTGATCGTGTCGACTTCGCTCCGGGGACCATCAACGAGCGTGCCGTCGAGGATGGATCCTGGCGATGCCTGCTGATTCAGGTTTTTCTGGGCCGTAGCGGAAAAGCTGGGATCAAAGGTCGAGCCCGCGACATCGATTTGGGCGGCGGCGACTTCCGTTTCAAACCCCTGAATTTGCAGCGAGAAGTTCTGTCGCAGCGCGCGGACGATGGCCTCCTCCAAGGAGAGGGCGGGGCCGGTTTCCTCGCTGGCTTGAGCGAGGGCAAGGACCGGGGTGAGCAGCGCGAAGGAAAGGATGCGGACGTGAAGAAGCATGATGGAAAGTGACCGTAGACTATTATTACACCTCAGGCGGGGGGAAGTTGCACGAGACTATTTCGCCCGCACCCCATTTGCTAGATGCGGTCAGCAAAAGCGATAAAGCGGATTTCGCGAATCTGGCGATAGGCAAACGGATGGACGGCAACCGGTGAGGATGGGTGGCAGAAAACAAAACGGCGCGCCTCGGGAGGAGGCACGCCATGTTAGCGAGATTGATCGACCGGCGATTAGTTGGCGGCGGTCTCGCCGGTGGCGAGCTCTGCGGCGATCAAGTCGCGCATGATTCCGTTGGCCGTGGAAGCCGCGTTGAATTCCGCGATCTGGCGTTGGAGCTCGACGTAACGCTCGTCGGTCTTGACCAGATTTGGGGCGATCCGGTTGGACGCGTGGGCGATGATGCCCTCGTTGGCCACCAATACCATTTCAGAAACTCCGCCGGTGGTCAGCCCTTCGAGGCTGGAGATAACGACGGGAGGAAGCCCCTCCGGAGGAGTGATGCGAGTGAACTCGGCAAAACTTTCGACCGTCACGGTGGCACCATCGAGACCGTTCAAAGCGGCAGTGGCATCGGCGAAGGACGTGCCAGCAGCGAGGGCCTCGCTTAGCTCAGAGCGGATCCGACGCCCGAGGGCGACAAACTGCTGCCGCTTCTCTGATTCAAGGTAATCGGCGCGTACCTGATCCGCCACGTTGAGGTAGAGGGAAGGGCCTGAAGGGATGGACTCTTGCCAAGCTAGAACCACGGCACCGGCGGCGGTGGGCAAGGGATCCGAGATCCGATCATCGGCCGAGAGGCGGAAGGCGGCTTGGACGTGTTGAGGAGCGGTGTTGAGAAAGGCCGGAGGATTGGCGCGGTTAAAAGGATCGGCGGTCCGCAGGGTGGCGCCTTGATTTGCCACGAATTCAGCGAGGGCGTCGGACGAAGGCTGGTTGTCGAAGATCGCAACCGTCAGGTCGGAAGCGGCTTCAGCGGCGAGTCGGCGGGCGCGCTCGAAGCGCAATGCGGCTGAGACCCGGTCACGCACGGCGAGGAAATCGATGTCGGGATCGGAGGCGGGATCGATCACCGGCGCGGTCCCATCCGTGCTGGGGGCGCGCGGAAAACGGGCAGGGTTAGCTTCGTAGTGAGCGCGAATATCGCTCTCGGTCAGTTGGATTTGAGCGAGGTAACGGGTGGCCGGAAACTCGGCGTAAGCGACCCGCACTTCAGGGGCGGTTTCGTAGCGGAACGTGTTCGCATCGAAGTAGGTTTGCAGTTCGTCGCTGGTGGGCTCGATGGTGGGAGCGTAGAGATCGTAGTTCAGTTTCGCTATATCGGTGGACCAAATGGTGTCCGTGCGTTCGAGTTGGAACTGCACTTCCGAATCGGAGACGTAACCCGGACCCCCGAGGAGCTCTAGCACCTGACGCACCCGGTAGTCGTCCCGCAATACGCGGTCGACGTCGGCTTCGGTGAATTGGTCCGTCAGTTTCAGGTTATCGCGGAAGGTGGCGTAGACCTTAGCGTCGAACTCCCCGGTGGGTCCGATGAAGGCTCGAACTTCCTTAATGAACGCGGTGTAAGCTGCTTCGGCGGGGTGAGGCAGGTTGAGCTGATTGGCGAGGTAGAGGGAGGCGTAGCGCTCGAGGGCAAATTCCTGCAGCTGCGCGGAGGAGAAATTCTGAAACCCCGCCTGCAGCATGATGCTGAGATTGGAGTCGTCGCTGAGCCGCGCTTGGTCATCGGGCGAGCTCAGATTGAGATCGAAATAGGTGCGCGCTTGCATTGAGCGTTCGCCCGAACCGATGCCGGGGGCCGCTCCAATCGTGAAGACGAAGGAGACGATAAGCACCGCCAACAGGGTAAAGAAGATGACTCGAAAGTGCCGTTGAAAGGTGGTCTGAATCCAGGTGAACATGGGGGAAAAAGAGCGAACGTAAGTTGCGGCTGAGAGGTGTCAACCGGGGAGTAGAGGCGGGCGGTGGCCGAAATCGAGGGGCCGGCGCGTTACGCGGTTGGTTTAGCGGCAGGCGCGGTGAAGGGATAGTCAGCAAAGAGCTCATCGAGCGAGCGGTTGAACAGGCCGGTGCGAGCAAATTCTTCATTCGCCTCGTGGTAAAGGCCCAAGATCGGCTCATCGACGGCCGGTGAGGAACAGTAAGCATCCTTCCCGAAATGGTCATCGCCGTGTTTGAAGTGGGAGAGGGTAGTGCGTCCGAGCGGACGGGCCGGTAGGTAGCTCTGGTCCACCGTCGGTCTGCCCGGTGGGGCCGGAATGGGAGTCAGGAGCCGCATGTCCACCAGTCGATGCAGGCACTCGTTGAGAATTTGGTCAGGCACCCCCAGAGCATCGCCCAATTCTGAAGCCGTGGGCGGGGTCGAGCAGGCGTGAAACCGTCGACAGACCGACAGCAACACGGTGAGGGAGAGCCGTTCGCGGAGCGCTTCGGACAGATTGTTCCAGGCGGCGCGAGAATTGCGGAAGCGCACGTTCTGGATGGCGTAGCTGACTTGGCCCCCGAGCAGCACGAGCAGCCAGAAGACGTAGAGTCCGAACATCAACACGACGGGGATCGCCAAGGAGCCGTAGAGGGCCTTTTGCCGCAGCACCCAACTGATGTAGAGGAACGCCATATAGTTGTTAGCGAGCAGCAGCAGGCCGACCAACAATGCGCCGACGGCAGCCGGGATCCAATTGACGTGGGTGTTGGGAATCGCCCGGTAGAACCCCATTAGAATTGCCCAGATGAGCAGGAACGACCCGAGGGGTAACAACAGTTGCAGAATGTCGACGACTTGCGGGCCAAAAGGGAGCACCTCGGCAAATGTCGCCATGATTGCGCTCGCCGATAACCCCGTCACCGACGCAAAGAACAGGAACGCCCCCAACGACATAACCGTCCAGTAATACACCACCCGCATCAGCCACGATCTACCCTGCCGCACGCCCCAGATATCATTGAAGGCGGTCTCAATGGACGTGAAAAGTTGGAGTACAATGATGATCAGCGTGATCGCGCCGATCGCCCCCACCGTGCCGTTGCGCGCACTGGAAACGAAGGTGTCGATAAAACCGACCAACTGCGGATCCACTTCGATCGAGGTGGTGATGGCCTGCTGGGCCGCTTGCGAAGAGGCGGCCCCGGCCTCGGCATTGACCCGATCAAGTTGCGCGAGTTGGGGCGCGACGAAAACCAACACCTTGTTCAGGGTATCGGTGGCGAGATCGGGGTCTTCGCTGTCCAATAAAAATCCGGCCACCATTACCGCGATGACCACGATGGGGCCGAGGCCAATCAACGAACTGAAGCTCAACGCGGCAGCCCGACTCGCGGCGCGATTCTCTTCCAGCCCTCCCTTGGTGATCGAGAGCACCCGCAGAAACGCATGTAGCCGCCCGCGCGGACCGGTGTGCGCCAACGACTCGGTGGTCCAAATATCGGTTTGGAAAAGACCGGTGAGTGATCGATACTGTTGCCGAAGCCAGTTCATGATGGGACGCACGCCAAGGAGAGAGCCGACGGGTTCAGGAGGTCAGTTGGGTGAAGGCGAAGTAACCCATGCCCCCGAGCGCCAACACCGTGGCGAGAATCACCGCCGCCAGATTGGTGAACACCGTGCAAAAATAGATACCGATTGATCCGATAACGGTGGCCAACGCCGTGTGGGCATCGCCCTGCGTGTAGAAGAAAATACCGAAGAAACCAGCCCCGACTGCCGCGCGAAAACGAACGAACGGATAAATGGCTACCGCCTGCAACATGAGACAGAAAAAGATAAACAAGTCGATCACCCCGAAAATCACAAAGGGTCGGGTCAGGAGCGCAGGATAGTTGCCGGCCACGATGGTATCGATCGACGGAGCGAGCAGGGAGAGTCCGCTCACCAGGATAGCCGCAGTGCCGCAATGCATGCCGAGCTTGGCGGCCCGCGCGAGGTCCTCGGTGAGGTCCTTTTTGTCCTTCGTGTCGTCGGTGCGACCCTCGGCCGCAGCGAGCATGTCGGCGACCTCGATGGGGGACACGCTCTCGGTGGTCGTATTCAGTGAATTGATTGCCCTCGCGGTCTTCAGCTCCAGTTTCTTCTTCGCGGGGAAAAGCAAGGTCTTCAATTCGGTATCTGAGCCGACTTTCACCCATTTCTCCGTCGCCGCATTGTAATACACGGTGGCATCGATGACCTGTCCATTCTCTGCCAACGACGAGAGCTGCTCGAGACTGAAGGGTCCGCGGGCTTCGGTGTCTGACTCGTTCCGGATGTAAAACTCCTGCGGCAGCATCTGCGGGAAAGTGGCTCGCGCGATTGGGCCCGGCAAGGCTCTTTTATTGGCCTGGGGGAGCCGGTTTACATGCGCTCCAGCGTACTTAGCCCGAGCAAGTGCAGGCCGGTTTTGAGCAGCAATAGGGTGCGCGCACAGAGCCGGAGGCGGCGGGCTCGGACGGCCGGGTCATCTGAGGCAACTTTATCGGCGGCGTAGAATGCGCTGAACTCGCCGGCCAATTCGAACAGATACAGGCACAGCACGTGAGGACGCAGCGGGCCGACGGCGCTGGCGAGCGCCTCGGGGAATTTCGTCAACTTACGGGCCAAGGCGATCTCGGTGGCCGTCTCCAAGGCGTTGGCCGCAGCGGTCGCGCCAGTATCGGTCGGGTCGAGGTCCAGCTTGCGAAAGATCGACCGAATCCGCGCGACGGCATAGAGCAGGTAGGCGGCAGTGTTGCCCTCGAGAGAGATCATCTTGTCCCACGAGAACAGGTAGTCGCTGGTGCGATTTTGGCAGAGATCGGCGTATTGCACCGAGCCCACGCCCACGACGTCGGCGATGTGGGCCTGCTCCTCGGGCGGCAATGATGCGCTCTTCTCGCCGACCAGTTTGGCGGCGCGCTCGGTGGCCTCTTGGAGGAGGTCGCGCAGTTTGATGTTTTCGCCGGAGCGCGTTTTTAGGGGCTTGTTGTTTTCGCCGAGGACGGTGCCGAACGGCGTGTGCTCCAAGCGGGGTAGTTTGCGGTCGGTCTTCTCAAACCATTTTTGGGCGGTGAGAAAGAGCTGTTGGCAGTGGTCGCCTTGGCGAGAGTCGATCACGTAGATCACCGCGTCGGCCGCGAAGTGTTCGTGCCGGTAGAGGAGGGTGGCCAGATCGGTAGAGGCGTAGTTGGCCGCTCCGTCGCTTTTGCGGATGAGGAACGGTTGGGTTTTGAAACGGAGGTGCTCCGGGTGGAATACCACCAACGCGCCCTGACTCTCCTCGGCGAGGCCCACCTGCGTGAGTTCATCGTAAACTTGGGTGACCTTGTCGTTGTAAAAGCTCTCGCCCAGGGTGTAGTCGAATTTGATCCCGAGTTGATCGTAGATTTTTTGGAAAGCCTGCATCGAGACTTCGTTGATTTGGCGCCAGATGGCGAGGTTCTCCGCGTCGCCCGACTGCAGTTTGACCAACTCTTGGCGGGCTTCGATCAGGACGGTCTCGCTTTCGTCAGCAGCATGGTTGCCCGCCTTGTAGAGTCGCTCAAACTCCTCGAGTGGATCCGTTTCGAGCGCGGTGGTATCCAGCTCGCGCTGGTAGGCCCAGATCAGTTTGCCGAACCCGGTGCCCCAATCGCCGATGTGGTTATCGCGAATAACTTTGGCGCCGCTGAAATCCAGGAGCCGCGCAATGGCCTCGCCAATCACCGCAGATCGCAGGTGACCCACGTGCATCTGTTTGGCGGTATTGGGCGCGCTGTAGTCGACCACGTAGGTTTGCCCGGCCTCGGGTTGGGCAGATTTCGCGCCGGAGCGCAGGCTGGCCTCGTCCGCGTAATTGCTCAGCCAGGCCTCCAGGGCGGCGGGCTTGAGCGTGAAGTTAAGGAAGCCGGGCCCCGCGATCGCGATCTCGCACAGATCGGTAACGGATGCCGGGAGGGCGGCGACCAGTTTTTCCGCCAAAGCTCGAGGGTTCTGCTTAGTCTGCTTGGCGTAAGGCAGCGCGCCGTTGGCCTGAAAATCGCCGTGACGGGGGTCGGCCGTGCGCACTTCGGCCGAGAAGATCGAGGCATCTATATCGAGGGAGGCCGCGGCTGCGTTGAGGGCACCAGCGATCGCCGTGGCAAAATTGAACGGAACAGGCATTTTTCACTCAACGGAGCCACCCGCAGCCCCCGCAAGCGTTGATTTTAAGGGACATTTCGACTCAATTAGTTCTCGCAGGGCTAAGGGTATTCGATGCTAACACCCTGAGATCAAGCAGGATATCGCGGATAGCCGCTCATTAGGAGGTGTTATTACAGCTCGACAAAACCAGAAATTTTATCTTAATCTCACCAGTTTACGGCCAAAAACGGCCCGTCAGATACTAAATAAGCACCCATGAGCAAACGCACACTGCCTCCCCGCAGGTTCATCAAGCCCACCTTCGAATTCCTGATCGAAAAAAAGCGGGATGGTGGCGAGTTCTCCCAAGAGGAGATTCGTTACATCATCGACAGCACTCTCGATGGGGACCTTCCCGATCATCAGCTCTCGGCGTTGTTGATGGCGATTTATTTCCAGCAGATGTCGGCGCAAGAAACGGCTGAATTGACCGAAGAGATGATGCTCTCCGGTGAGGTGATCGACCTCTCCCACATCGCCAAACCCAAGATCGACAAGTATTCGACGGGTGGCGTGGGTGATAAGACTTCCCTAGTGCTCGTCCCCTTGGCTATGGCCAGCGGGGTAGTGGTTCCCATGATGTGCGGCGTCGAGCATGACTACATCATCAGCACGCTCACGAAACTCGCGTCTATTCCCGGCTTTAAACAGGAGCTCTCGATCGAGGACTTCGTGAAACAGCTCGGGAAGATCAACGGCGCGATCGTTAAGCAAGACGTGGAGCTCGCGCCCGCCGACGCCAAATTCTACGCCATGCGCATGGCTACGGGCACTATCCCCAGCTTGCCGCTTATTACGGGTTCGGTCCTATCTAGGAAACTGGCCGAAGGTTCCGAAGGCCTCGTGATTGATGTCAAATGGGGCAACGGCTCGTTCATCAAAGATCTTGAACAGGCCAAGCAGTTGGCTCGATCCATGACCCGCGTCGGCCGCTCGATGAAGCGCCGTTGTGTCGCGCTCGTCACGGACATGAACCAACCGCTTGGTGATACCGTCGGCACTTCTCTCGAGCTCAAAGAAGCTATCGCTTTGCTCAAGGGTGAAGGCTCCGAAGATATGCAGGAGCTCGTGCTCAAATTAGGCATGGAGATTGTGCGTCTCGCCGGTGTCGCGGGTTCGACTTTGTCGGCCAAGCAAACCGTACAACGTCACCTCCGAGACGGCACCGCGCTGCAGAAGCTCAAGGATCTGGTCGCGGCCCAAGGTGGCGATACGTCCTATATCGACGACCCGGACAAATTCCCCGTCGCGAAACACATCCGTAAGCTCCCTGCGCCCAAGCGCGGCTACGTGCACACCATCAACGCGGCGATGATCGCGCGCGGTGTGCATCTGCTCGGCGCTGGTGTCACCGGTAAGAGCAAGAAGATCGATTACGCGGTCGGCGTCTCCGAAGTCCGCAAGGTCGGCACCCAAGTCAAACAGGGTGAGCCCTTGATGATGATTCATTACAACGACGAAGCGAAACTCGAACAGGCCTTGGAGTATTTCAAAAGCGCCTACCGTCTCGCGCCGAAGCGTCCAACTCCACCGCCCTTGGTGGTCGAGCGCGTCGCTTAAGCAACAACGTCACTTCCCGACTTGCGCAGGCCGGTGGATTCCACCGGCCTTTTGCTTTTTGATGTTCGACGAATCCGAAAATCCTCCCATCGCCCCTGAGGCGCGACCCAAGCCCTGGGTGCAGCTAAAGTTCTTCACGTTTCAGCCTGCGATTTTTCCCCGCATGCTGGGCAAGGTTTCGCTGGGTGCCAAACCCGGGGACTGGGTCACGGTTTACGACAAGGCCAACAAGGTCTGCGGCAACGGCATCTACAATCCGCGAGCTAAGATCCCGTTGCGGGTCGTGCGGCACGGGGCGGAATCCTGCGACGAGTCCTATTGGGCCCAAGCGATCCGCCGCGCCGTAGCCCTGCGCCGAGATTTACTCAAGCTCGACGCCACGACCGACGCCTATCGCTTGATTAATTCGGATGGGGATGGGGTGAGCGGTCTGACCATCGACCGCTATGGCGACACGCTGCTGTGCGATGTGATGAGCCTCGGTATCGCGCACCGCCTGCCGGACTGGTTGCCCCTCTTGCACGAACTCGCGGGCACGAAATTTGCCCGGGTGCAGGTCGACCACGATCTCGGTAGTTTGGAAGGTATCAGACCGTCCACCTTCAACGAGACCAATGCGGCGGCGCCCACCAAGGTTAAAATTTGCGAGCACGGGATTCGCTACGAAGTTGATTTCGCCGAAGGCCATAAAACGGGTTTCTTTTGCGATCAACGCGAGAACCGCCGACTGCTAGCTCAGTTCACCGCCGGTGCGCGGGTGCTCGACTTGTGCTGTTACACCGCCGGTTTTTCGCTCAATGCCAAACTCACCGGGAAGGCCGAAGAGGTCACGGCGGTCGACCTCGATGAAGCCGCGATTGCTCAAGCCAAGCGCAATACGAACCTGAACCAGGCCCGGATTCGCTTCGTGCACGCCGACGCATTTGCCTATGCGCGGCAGATGCAGACCAACGGCGAAAAATTCGACGTGGTGGTGTGCGATCCCCCGAAATTTATCATGACCCGCGAGCCCGCGGGCGCGGCGGAAGGACGTCGAAAATACGAGGACTTAAACACCCTAGCGATTTCGCTGGTGAAGCCGGGCGGCATCTTTGTGACGTGTTCTTGTTCGGGTTTGCTCTCGGCCGAGAATTTCGAAATCGCGGTTACCAAAGCAGCCCACCGCCTCGATCGTCGCTTGCAGTTTTTCGAACGCACTGGACCCGGCGCGGACCATCCCGTGTATTCGAATGCTCCCGACCAGCGCTACCTAAAGGTCCTCTGGGCAAGAGTGATGTGAGTAAGGGGAACCGGGCTAATGAAACGGCGCGCTCGGCGCGCCCGCCCCACCGATGAGCCTAGGTTCCCGGGATGAGAGGCGCCGCTAGGTCGGGCGTAAAGCCCGACCCACCCAGCCCGGCGCTAGCGGGTCCGACGTGGGGCGGGCTTGACGCCCGACAGCTCCATCGCGTTAGCGAACGATTCGTCCGGCCGTTCAGCGCACAAAAAACCCCCGGCGAACACCGCGGGTTTGGGCAAAGCGGGAGAGAAGTCAGGCTCAGCTTGACGCGCGGCCCATGTAGGAGCCATCGCTCGTGCTGATTTTCAGTTTTTCGCCCTCTTTGATGAAAAGCGGAACTTGGACGACGAGACCGGTTTCCATCGTGGCTGGTTTTTGCACGTTGCTGGCCGTGTCACCCTTGATGCCTTCGGCGCTTTCGGTGACTTTGAGTTCGACCGATGTTGGGAGTTCGATCGTCAACGGCTTCTCGTCCACGTAGAGGACTTCGACCATACCGGTAGGCGTGAGGTAGTTCTTCGCATCACCGATCAACTCGGCGCTCAGCTCGATAGTTTCGAAGGTCTCCGGATCCATGAACGCGAAGATATCGCGGTCCATGTAACTAAACTCGAGGTTCTTGCGCTCGGTCATGAGCACCTCCATCGAGTCGGAGGAGGAGAAACGTTGGTCAGACGATTTTCCGTAGATGAGATTACGCATCTTGATCTGCACGAAGGCCCGAAGATTTCCCGGGGTGCGGTGAGCGGTCTCAAGGATGAGGTGCGGGGCGCCGTTGTATTTGATTACTTGGCCGCGGCGGACGTCGTTAGCTGAAAGCATAGGCTGGTGGTTGCGGTTGACTGCGTGGTGTCGGGTAAAGGTCGATGCGTAACGAAGGCGAGGGGGCGGTGTCAAGGGATGCGACGAGAGCGATCCATCTCGGGACTTGCCCTGACTGTCGGGATGGTTCGAGATTCGCCATTTAATTCATGAAACAACGCACGCTCACGCGTGAGGTTTCGGTATCCGGTCAGGGTTTGCATACGGGGGAACCCGTTCAACTTACGTTCAAACCTGCTCCCACTGGAACCGGCCTCGTCTTTAAACGCACCGACCTCACCGGCCAACCCGAAATCAAACCCCGGATTTCGCAGGTTACCGATTTGGTTCGAAACACCACGATTCAAGAAGGCCATACCAAGATCAACTTGGTCGAGCATGTGCTCAGCGCGCTGTCGGGCTGTGGCATCGATAACGTCATCATCGAGATGGATAGCTCGGAGCCGCCCATCCTCGATGGTTCGGCCAAACCGTTGGTGGATCTGATTCTTTCGGCCGAGCCTGTCGAGCAGGATGCGGAACGGGAATACTACGAGTTGGATGAACCGGTCTCGGTAACCAAGGGCGATTCGTCGATCATCGCGCTGCCGCATAATGGGCTCAAAATCACCTGCACCTCGGCCGACGATCGCGGCATTCATACGCAGCATCTCACCCTCGATATCGACCCCGATGTCTACATGACTCAGGTGGCCGCGTCGCGCACGTTCACGATCTACGAGGACATCGAGGAGTTGCTCAAGATGGGCAAAATCAAGGGTGGCTCACTCGACTGCGCCATCGTCATCAAAGGCGATAAAATCATCTCCAAGGATCCGCTGCGATTCCAAGACGAGTTCGTGCGTCACAAGATTTTGGATATTATCGGTGACATCACGCTGCTGGGTAAACCGCTCAAAGCGCACATCATCGCGACGCGTCCGGGGCACGCCATCAACGCTGAGTTGACCAAATTGATTTCCGCCCAAATGGAGGG